>Ga0209094_1000059_pt1 | contig 98618 bp, 77 predicted proteins | sample COGITO_mtgs_1004_2_FD_184790 | JGI IMG/M metagenome (GOLD analysis project Ga0209094, IMG submission 184790) | Pelagic marine microbial communities from North Sea - COGITO_mtgs_100430 (SPAdes) (version 2) | ecosystem: Environmental > Aquatic > Marine > Epipelagic ... | reverse complement strand
GTTACGGCGGCCATAGCGACAGGGAAACACCCGGTCCCATCCCGAACCCGGAAGTTAAGCCTGCCAGCGCCGATGGTACTGCAACCGGAAGGTTGTGGGAGAGTAGGACGCCGCCGGACAATTCTTCAGTAGAGGCCACCGTAAGGTGGCCTCTACTCTATTTCTGGGACAGTTCAACAGCGAGGTGAGGTACGTGGCCGAGGATCGACGCGGAGCCCGTGGTGGTGGCCGCAGCAGCGCAGGTGGCGGTCGTTCCCAGGGTTCCCCCGGGCGTGGCGGCAAGCCTGCGTCGAAGGGCGGCGCTCGCAGCGGCCAGCAGGGGCGGCGTACCGAGTGGAAGCGGTCGGATGACCAGCGCGACGTGCCGCGCACGGTGGAGCAGTCCGTCTACGACGGCCCGGAGCTGCCGGCTGACATCACCGGCGGAGAGCTGGACCGCGCTGTGACAGCGCAGCTGAAGGGTCTGCCGGAGAAGCTGGCTGCGCGCGTGGCTCGGCACCTTGCGGCCGCTGGCGTCCTGGTGGACGAGGACCCTGAGACGGCCTATCAGCACACTCTCGCGGCCAGGGCTCGCGCTCCGCGGCTGGCCGTCGTCCGCGAGGCCACGGGGGAGGCCGCTTATGCGGCAGGGCACTACGCGGAGGCGTTGGCAGAGCTGCGTGCTGCCAAGCGGATGAATGGCGCGACGGCCTATCTGCCCATCATGGCCGACTGTCATCGGGCCCTGGGTCGGCCCGAGGATGCGCTCAAGCTCGCGAAGAGTCCGTCGGTGGCCAACTTCGTGCCGGAGGCCAAGGCCGAGATGACGTTGGTCGAGGCGGGTGCACGCCGCGACCTCGGCCAGCTTGACGCCGCGCTGCGGACCCTCGAGCTGGCACCGCTCAACAACAAGTCTCGTCAGCCGTGGGTGGTGCGATTGCGCTACGCCTACGCGGACGCGCTGGCGGCGGCGGGGCGTGAGAAGGATGCGCTGGCCTGGTTCCACCGCACCCACGCCATCGACTCGATGGAGCTGACCGACTCAGCCGCCCGCGCCGAGGACCTCGAGCGGCGCATCGACCAGGTCTGAGTCGTCTCGGGTCGTCACCGGGGGAGGACCCTGATGACGGCTCCGGCTCCGGTGGGGAAGGTCCCCCACTGGAGGCTCTCGCGGAATCCCAGGCGTACCGGGTCCACGACGGCGATCGCAGGCTCGGGGCTGCTGACCTGCAGCACGATGGAGTCGGTGGAGCCGAAGGTCTGTCCTTTGGGGTTGATCAGGTCGGCGCAGAACGCCTCCGGGTCCGTCGTGGCCTCGAGCCGGCCGTTGCGGCAGAGCAGGGGCGTCACGTTGACGTCGGTGTTGCTGGTCGTGTGCACCTTGACCCCCGACAGGTTCAAGGTGCGTCCCTGCACGCCGTTGGCGACCCCCACGTAGACCGGCTCGTCCACCGGGGTGCTGGCGCTGACCGTCCGGGTCTCGGTCGGGAGCGGCACCGGGTGGTGAGCGTGCCAGACGGCCAGGCCCAGGGCGCCGAGCAGGACCACCAGGACACTGACGAGTCCCCAGCGACGGTGGCGCCGGACGGCGAGGTCAGTGGTCGGTTGCGACATGTGCGCAGGGTAGACCCGGCGGCCCCGTGTTGCGTGGGAGACTCCAGCGCATGACAGACGTGAAACGTCCGGCGCTCGAAGGCACCGTGGCCGTGCGAGACGGACGCCGACTGAGCTTCGCCGAGTACGGGTCTCCCCGGGGGGACGCGCTGCTGTGGATGCATGGCACCCCCGGGGCCCGCAGGCAGATCCCGTTCGAGGCGCGTCTCCATGCCGAGAAGCACGGGCTGCGCATCATCGGAGTCGATCGCCCGGGCATCGGCTCGTCGACGCCGCACCTGTATCGCGACGTGCTGGACTGGACCGCCGACCTGGAGCTCCTGCTCGATGCCCTGGCGGTCGAGGACGTGCGCATGATCGGTCTGTCGGGCGGCGGTCCGTACGCCCTCGCCGCCGGTGCGGGGCTGTCGGACCGGGTGCGCGCGGTGGGGATCCTGGGGGGAGTGGCGCCCACGAGGGGCCCGGACGCGGCCCCGGACGGCGTCATCCAGCTCGCCGTACGCCTCGCGCCGGCGATCGAGGCCGTCCGAGTCCCTCTAGGGGTGGGACTCACCGGAGCGATCCGCCTGGTGAAGCCGTTGGCCGGCCCGGGGCTCGATCTCTATGCCGCCGTGCAGCCGGCCGGGGACAAGAACCTGCTGGGTCGCCCGGAGTTCAAGGCCATGTTCCTCGACGACCTGCTCAACGGGTCCCGGTTCCAGACCTCGGCGCCGCTCAACGACCTGGTGCTCTTCACGCGGGAGTGGGGCTTCTCGCCGCGCGACGTGGCGGTCCCCGTCGTGTGGTGGCACGGCGACGCCGACCACATCGTCCCCTTTGCCCACGGCGAGCACATGGTCGAGCGGCTCCCCGAGGCTCAGCTGCGGGTGATCGATGGCGAGTCCCATCTGGGCGGACTGGGGATCGCGGAGGAGGTGATCTCCACGTTGATGGAGATCTCCCGTGCCGGGACTGGTGTGCAAGCGCCTCATGCGTCACAATGATGGTCTAACTGCACACGTGTCACCCGATCACGTTGGATCACTTCGTCGTCATGTCGAGCCCGCTGGGGAAGGCGTAGCTCGCGCCGCAGATGAAGGAGACCGATGTGACGACCCGCACCAGCAACCGGAGCGCGACCCGGGGCGTCTTGTACGTCCACTCAGCGCCGTCGGCACTGTGCCCACACATCGAGTGGGCCGTCGGCGGTGTCCTCGGCGTGCCCGTGAACCCCGAGTGGACCCCGCAGCCCGCGCAGTCGGGGAGCTACCGGTCGGAGATGTCGTGGACCGGCGAGGCCGGCTCCGCGGCCGCGATCGCCTCCGCTCTGCGCGGTTGGAGCCACCTGCGCTTCGAGATCACCGAGGAGCCCACCGCGGTCACGGAGGGCGCGCGCTTCTCGTTCACCCCCGATCTCGGCGTCTTCCACGCCGTCATCGGCCTGCACGGCGACATCATGATCCCCGAGGACCGGCTCAAGGCGTCGGTCGTCAAGGCTGCGCTGGGCGAGGTCGCGCTGGTGACCGAGATCGACAAGCTGCTCGGCAAGCCATGGGACGACGAGCTCGAGACCTTCCGGCACGCCGGCGACGGAGCGCCGGTGCGCTGGCTCCACCAGGTCGTGTGAGTCAGCGGCCTCAGGGCCTCAGCGTCGGGTGAAGCGGAACGACGAGGGCCTCACGAAGCCGTCGACGACGTCGCGGTCGCGGTTGTAGGTGATCTTCATCTTGATCCGGTGCTTCCCGTAGGAGGTCGAGGGCCGGCACACGGTGACCTTCTGCCGCCCGCGGTCAGGGTTGGCCTTGGTGTCGAGCACCGCCGAGGCCAACCCGGTGCCGTCGGGGGCGACGAAGAAGATCTCGGCCGACCACTGATCGGTCGGTGCGGTGATCTTGTAGCGATAGGTGTAGTCGTGGCAGCCGCGCTTGAGCACGTGGTTCTTGGACACGACCTTGCCCCACGGCTTGAAGTCCCTGGCTGCCTCCGACGAGGCGGGTGAGGCGATCACGAGCAGACTCGCCACCAGGGCGGTGGCTCCCGTGCGGGCGATCATCGTACGCAACATGCGTCCTCCAGACTGTGACGTTCGTCAACCGTATCAACGCCTGCGGGACGACGTGGTTACGGTCACAGCGCTCGGCGGCCACCGCCCGTGCTCACAGCGGGATGTTGCCGTGGCTGCCGCGGCGGACCCCGTCCTGCTGGACGGCGTCATGGATCGCGGTGGCGATCGCCGACCTGGTCGATGCCGGCGCGACGACTTCGTCGACGACCCCGATCTCCACCGCCCTGTCGACGCCGCCGGCGATCCGTTCGTGCTCGGCAGCGAGCTCGGCCTCGACCTGGGGGCGGATGTCGGGCGCGACCTCGGCCAGGCGTCGGCGGTGCAGGATCCGCACGGCGGCCACCGCGCCCATCACCGCCACCTCGGCGCCGGGCCACGCGAGGACGCGGGTGGCACCCAGAGAGCGCGAGTTCATGGCGATGTAGGCGCCGCCGTACGTCTTGCGGGTGATCAGGGTGACGCGGGGGACCACGCACTCGCCGAAGGCGTGCAGCAGCTTGGCACCTCGCCGTACGACGCCATCCCACTCCTGGCCGACGCCGGGCAGGTAGCCCGGCACGTCGACGACCACGATCAGCGGCACGCCGAAGGCGTCACACATCCGCACGAAGCGCGAAGCCTTCTCCGCCGAAGCAGAGTCGAGGCACCCGCCGAGGCGCAGGGGGTTGTTGGCCACGACCCCGACGGTCCGGCCGCCGAAACGGCCCAGGGCGGTGACGATGTTGGGCGCCCAGCGGGCGTGCAGCTCCTGGCTGGTGTCCGCGTCGAGGATCTGCTCGACGAGGGGGTGGACGTCGTAGGCACGCTTCTTCGACTCCGGGAGGGCCGTGGCCAGGTCCCGGTCGTCGACGCGGTCGACGACGAGGCTGCCCTGCGAACCGAGCAGGGCCGCCACGGCGCCGGCACGGTCGAGCGCCTCCCGCTCGCTGTCGGTGACCACGTGGACCACGCCGGACCGGCGTCCGTGGGGCTCGGGCCCACCGAGGCGCAGCATGTCGACGCTCTCACCGGTGACCGAGCGCACGACGTCGGGTCCGGTGACGAAGATCCGTCCCTCGGGGCCCAGGATCACCACGTCGGTCAGCGCAGGTCCGTAGGCGGCGCCGCCGGCAGCTGGCCCCAGCACCACGGAGATCTGGGGGATCGCGCCAGAGGCCTGGGTCATGATCTGGAAGATCCTGCCCACCGCGTGCAGGGACAGCACGCCCTCGGCGAGACGGGCGCCTCCCGAGTGCCACAGCCCGATGATCGGCACCCGGTCCGTCAGAGCCCGGTGATAGGCGTCGACGACGACCTGGCAGCCCTGGTCGCCCATCGCACCGCCCATGACGGTGGCGTCCGAGCAGAACGCCACCACGCGGGTGCCCTGGACCGAGCCCACGGCCGCGAGCATCCCGGAGTCGTCGTCGGGGGTGATCAGCTCGAGGCTGCCCTCGTCCAGCAGGGCAGCCAGCCGAGTGACCGGGTTGCGGGGGTCCTCGGCGCGCGAGGGCTTGGGCGCGAGCGTGCGTTGAGTCATCGCTCAGACGCTCGCGAACACGACGGCGACGTTGGCGCCGCCGAAGCCGAAGGAGTTGTTCAGGGCGGCGATGTCGCCCTCGGGGAGGTCGCGCGGCTTGGTGGCGATGTCCAGCTCGACAGCCGGATCCTGGTGGTCGAGGTTGATGGTCGGTGGTGCCAGGCGGTGGTGCAGCGCCAGCACCGTGGCGACTGCCTCGAGTGCGCCCGCGCCACCCAGGAGGTGCCCGGTCATGGACTTGGTGCTGGTCACCACGACCCGGTCGACGTGGGAGCCGAGGGTGGCGTGCAGCATCAGGCCCTCGGCGATGTCGCCCTGCGGCGTCGAGGTGGCGTGCGCGTTGACGTGCACGATCGACGTCGGATCGATGTCCGACTCGAGCAGAGCCCGCTTGATCGCTCGCGAACCGCCGCGTCCCGCTGGGTCGGGCTGAGCGATGTCGTGGGAGTCGGCCGTGATGCCGGCCCCACAGACCTCCGCGTAGATCCGGGCCCCACGTGCCTTGGCGTGGGCCTCGGACTCGAGCACGAGCACGCCGGCTCCCTCGCCGAGGACGAAACCGTCGCGGCCGGTGTCCCAGGGGCGGCTCACCGTCGTGGGATCGGCGTCGTTCTTCGACAGCGCCATCATGTTGGCGAAGGCCGCCATCGGCAGCGGGTGGATCGCGGCCTCGGTGCCCCCCGCGACGACGACGTCGGCGCGCCCGAGGCGGATCTGGTCGATCGCCATCGCGATCGCCTCGTTGCCCGACGCGCAGGCCGAGACCGGCGTGTTGACCGCGGCGCGAGCTCCGACGTACAGGCTGATGTTGGCGGCGGGGCCATTGGGCATCAGCATCGGCACGGCCAGCGGTGAGACCCGTCGGGGACCCTTCTCCTTGAGCGTGTCGTAGTTGCTCAGCAGGGTCGTGACACCGCCGATGCCGGACGCCATCGCGACGCCCACGCGGTCGCCGTCGAGGTCGCCGTCGGCCTGGGCGGTGACGAGCCCGGAGTCGGCCCAGGCCTCCATCGCCGCCACCATGGCGAGCTGCGAGCTGCGGTCGAGGCGTCGAGCCTTGACCCTCTCGAGGACGTCGGTGGGGTCGACGAGGGCCGGAGCGCCGATCTTGACGGCCATCTCCTCGGCCCAGGGCTGGGTCAGGCGGCGTACGCCGGACCGGCCGGCGACCAGCGCCTCCCAGGTGCTGGGGGCGTCACCACCGACGGGGCTGGTGGTCCCGAGACCCGTGACGACGACCCGGGTGCGGGCGTCGGTGGCGCTCAAGAGCCGGCGCGCTCGATGTAGGCCACGGCGTCGCCGACGGTCTTGAGGTTCTTGACCTCGTCGTCGGGGATGGTGACGCCGAACTTCTCCTCGGCGGCGACGACGACCTCGACCATGGACAGGGAGTCGACGTCCAGGTCGTCGACGAACGACTTGTCGAGCTGCACGTCGTCGGGCTCGATGCCGGCGACCTCGTTGACGATGTCGGCGAGGTCGGCGCGGATCTCTTCGGTGGTGGCCATGAGCCGGTCCTTTCGTAGGGTGCTGCTGGGTGGGTTCAGGTGGGTCAGGGGATGACGACGACCTGGGCCGCGTAGGCCAGGCCGGCGCCGAAGGCGATGAGCAGTGCCAGGTCGCCGGAGACGGCATCGCCGTCGGCGACCATGCGGTGCAGGGCCAGCGGAACCGATGCCGCGGAGGTGTTGCCCTGCTCGGCGACGTCGCGGGCGATCTTGACCGACGGGGGGAGCTTCATAGCGCGGGCCATCGCATCGGTGATGCGCATGTTGGCCTGGTGCGGGACGAAGCAGTCGAGGTCGTCGACGCTGATGCCGGAGCGGTCGAGGGCCTCGAGTCCGACCTTGGCCATCGAGAAGGACGCCCAGCGGAAGACGGCGCTGCCCTGCATCGTGATGAAGTGGCCTCCGGGCTGCTCGGCGGACAGGACGCCCTGCCAGTCCTCGCGCTGCCGGATGTAGTCGAAGTGCTCACCGTCGGAGCCCCACACCACCGGTCCGATGCCGGAGGTCTCGCTCGGCCCGATCACCACGGCGCCGGCACCGTCGGCGAAGATGAAGGCCGTGCCGCGGTCCTCGAGGTCCAGCATGTCGGTGAGCCGCTCGACACCGACGACGAGGGCGTAGGTCGCGCTGCCGCCGCGAATCATGTCTGCGGCCAGCGTCACGCCGTGGCAGAAGCCGGCGCACGCGGCGGAGACGTCGAAGGCGACTGGCTGGTCGCACCCCAGCTCGGTGGCAACGGCAGGGGCGACCGCCGGCAGCTGCATCAGGTGACTGATCGTGGCCACGATCACCGCGTCGACCTGGCGAGCATCGATGCCGGCGTTGTCCAGGGCCTCCTGGCACGCCCGAACGCTCATCAGCTGCACGGTCTCCTCGGGCGTCGCGAAGCGACGCTCCCGGATGCCCGAACGCTGCTGGATCCACTCGTCCGAGGAGTCGATCGCCTCGACGAGATCGGCGTTGGGGACCACCTGCGAGCCGCGGTAGGCACCGATGCCCAGGATGCTGGCGGGGCTCCCAGGGCGTCCCCCGGCGAGGCGGGTCACTCTGAGCCCATCGGGTGCAGACGCAGCAACGGCTGGCCGGGTGCGACGGGGTCGCCGTCCTCGACGAGCCACTCCATCACCTGGCCGCCGTGTGCCGCGGTGACCGGGATTCGTTCGCGCAGGCTGCTGACGCCGCCGATCTCCGCCCCGGCCTGCAGCACGTCGCTCGAGGCTGCGTCGAGGTCCATGTGGAAGGTGCCCTTGACGGGTGAGACCACCATCCGCCAGGTCGGGGTCACGTCGATCAGCGATCCCTCGCCGTGCTTGGCAGCGAAGTCGCGCGCAGCGTCGAGCTGGTCGGGGGTCTTGAGGGCGAAGGTCTCGACACCCTTGAGGGCTCGTTTGGCGATGCCGGTCAGGGTGCCGGCCGGCGGCATCTCCAGGATCCCGGTCACTCCGAGGTCCGACATCGTGTCCAGGCAGAGGTCCCAGCGGACGGGGTGCGATATCTGCCCGACGATGCGCTTGAGCACCTCGCGGCCGTCGTGGACGACCTGACCGTCGCGGTTGGAGATGAAGGGGATGCGGGGATCGTGCGTCGAGACAGACATCGCCAGCTTGGCGACATGCCCGACGGCCGGGGCCATGTGCTCGGTGTGGAAGGCGCCGGCCACCGGCAAGGAGATGAGTCGGGCCTTGGCCGGCGGATCGTCGGCCAGGGCGGCGAGCTGCTCCGTCGTGCCGGCCGCCACCACCTGTCCGGGGCCGTTGTCGTTCGCGGCGACGAGACCGTGGCGAGCCAAGGTCGCCAGGACGTCGTCGCGATCGCCGCCCAGCACCGCAGTCATGCCCGTCGGGGTAGCCGCCGAGGCATCCGCCATGGCGTTGCCGCGCTCGCGCACCAGCACCATCGCCTGCTCCGCAGTGATGGCCCGCGCGCCGACGGCCGCGGCCAGCTCGCCGACGCTGTGGCCCGCGACGGCACCGACCTGGCTGAAGCCGTCGGTCGGGTGGGGGAACAGCTCAAGTGTCGCGACCAGGCACGTGGCCAGCAGCAGCGGCTGCGCGATCCGGGTGTCGCGGATCGTCTCGGCGTCCGAGACCGTGCCGTGGTGGGCCAGGTCGAGACCGGCGACGGTCGAGAGCCAGTGCATCCGCGAGGCGAAGACGTCGTCCTCGAGCCACGGCGCGAGGAAGCCGGGAGTCTGGGCTCCCTGACCGGGGGCAACGATGACGAGCACGAGGTCAACTCTGCCCGGGCGCACCTCAGGGATCCCGTCCGGCGACCACGAAAGATGGTGGCGAAACTTTGTAGGGTCTCTACAAATTCGAGGTGTCGTCGGGCACGCGGCCCGACTGCCTGCCCAGGACCAGTGAGATCTGCAAGGTCAGGGCGTCGCGCGGCTGGTTGGGCGTCAGACCCGTGAGGTCGGCGACCTGGCGCAGCCGGTAGCGCACCGTGTTGGGGTGCACGAAGAGCGCGCGCGCCGCGCCCTCGATGGAGGCGCCGCAGTCGAGGTAGGCCGCCACCGACTCCGCCAATGCGCTGCGAGCAGCCACCAGTGGGAGGTACACCTCGTCGACGAGGTGCCGGCGGGCGTGTCCGTCACCGGCCAGGGCACGCTCGGCGAGCAGCTCGGAGCTGAGCACCGGGCGAGGCGCCCCGGGCCAACCGCTGGCCGCGCGGTGGGCCGCCAGGGCGGAGCGCGCAGAGATGTGGGCGGCCCCGAGGTCGTCGGAGACCGGTCCCACGACGACCGCCCCGACCCCGAACAGGTCGGCGATGGTGGCACCCGCTGCGCGCGGCTGCTCCACGGCTCCGAGCAGCACGACGAGACGCTCGCCCTGGGTGGCGCACAGGGCATCCATGCCTGCGGCGCGGGCCTGTCGTCGTACGGCGTCGAAGAGGTCGCTGTCGGTGCGACGCTCCGGGAGGGTGCCGAGCACGACCGCGACCTGACCGCGCGCGCCCCAGCCCAGCGCGCTGGCACGCGACAGCATGGTCTCGTCGGTCTCGGCGCGCAGCACCGAGTCGACGACCAGGGCCTCGAGCCGGGCGTCCCAGGCACCACGCTGCTCCGCGGCGCGCGCGTAGACCTCGGCGGTGGCGAAGGCGATGTCGCGGGCGTAGCGCAGCACCGCGGCGTGCACGTCGTCGAGGTCGTCGGGGTGCACGATCGAGTCCACGCGCCGCTCGACGACCTCGATGGAGAGTCGGACCAGGTCGACGGTCTGCTGGAGACTGATCGTGCCGGTGAGGGCCCGAGGGGCGGCGCCGAAGACGGAGCCGGCCACCTCGAACGAGCGGTTCGCGTCGGCCAGGTCGGCCGGGTCGTCGCGGTACCAGTCGACGAAGTCACGGATGCCCGCCTGGACGATCTGGCCCACCCATGAGCGCTCCTCCGCGCTCAGGTCGCGAAACCACGACAGGTCCTGCTCCATGTGGCTGGTGGCAGCGGTGCTGAGCCTCCCCGTCGCTCTCACCAGCGCGGAGGCGGCCCGGGAGCGCGGACGGGCCTCGGAGTGGGGGGGAGTGCGGCTGGCCACGCGGGCAGGCTACTGCGCCCGCACGGACGCCCGCACAGACACAGGGGTGCGCGCCTCCTCCGATCGGCGGGGACGGACTCACCCGGCTGGGGGAGGGGGCGGCGTCGTCGTGTGTGACGTTCGCGTGAACACCTGTCCGGAGCGACGGAATGTCTGGTTGAATCCTGAACCTGCCGATGGGGGAGGCCCGCGATGAGCCAGGACCAGCACGAGGTCCAGTACGTCACGATCCACGGTCACCGACGCGCCTTCGTGAAGGCCGGCTCTGGTCCGGCCCTGCTGCTGCTGCACGGACTGGCGTGTGACCACACGACCTGGGAGCCGGTGATCGAGTCGCTGGCGCGGCGCTACACCGTGATCGCGCCCGACATGCTCGGGCACGGTCTCTCGGACAAGCCCCGCGCGGACTACAGCGTGGGCGGTTACGCCAACGGGATGCGTGACCTCCTGACGGTGCTGGGCATCGACAAGGTGACGGTGATCGGGCACAGCTTCGGAGGCGGCGTGGCGATGCAGTTCGCCTACCAGTTCCCCGAGCGCACCGAGCGGATGATGCTGGTCTCCTCCGGTGGCCTCGGCCCCGAGGTGACCCCGGCCATCCGAGCGATCACCACGCCCGGTTTCCACCAGGCGATGGGCCTGCTGACCATGCCGGGCGTCCGGCACGCCGGTGTCGTGGGTCTCAAGACCCTGTCGAGGACCGGTCTCAAGGCGGCCCGCGACCTCGGCGAGGTCGCCGACATCTACGAGTCGTTCAAGGATCCCCAGACGCGGGCGGCGACGCGGCACGTCGTGCGGGCGGTGGTCGACTGGAAGGGGCAGATCGTGACGATGGCCGATCGTGCCTACCTGACCGACGCGATGCCGATGGCCGTGGTGTGGGGACGCCACGACATGGTCATCCCGGTGCGCCACGCGAGCAACGCGGCTGCGCTCGCGCCCAAGGCACGCGTCCAGGTCATCCCCGACGCCGGCCACTTCCCGCACAAGGACCACCCCGAGCGCTTCGTGAAGATCGTCGAGGACTGGGTCCGCAGCACCAAGCCGGCGACCTACAGCCGGGCCAAGTGGCGTGCGCTCCTCAAGGGTGGGCGCGTCGGCCCGATCGGTCCGATGGGTGTCGTGCCGCGTGCGGAGAACGCCACCACAGCCTGAAGGGAGGGCGGGCCGGCTGCCGTTCGGCTCGCGGCGTCTCGTCACGCCGGTCGCGGGTTCGCGGGCTCACCCGCGCGACGTGCTCGACGACCATCGATGCCCGAGCCAACACCGCCCTCCTGCGTCGGGCGATGCGGCTCGCGGCGTCTCGTCACGCCGGTCGCGGCGTCTCGTCACGCCGGTCGCGGGTTCGCGGGCTCACCCGCGCGACGTGCTCGACGACCATCGATGCCCGAGCCGACACCGCCCTCCTGCGTCGGGCCGATGCGGCTCAGGCATCAGGCGTCGCCGCCCTCCTGCGCCACGCCGGACACGGCCGTCGGGTCGTCGATCCGGTACTGCTCGTAGGCCTTGGTGACCACGCCCGGGTCGATCTCGCCGGCATCGGCCAGTGCCCGCAGCGCCCGCACCACGACTGACTGCGCGTCGATGCGGAAGTAGCGGCGAGCAGCAGGCCGGGTGTCGGCGAACCCGAAGCCGTCGGCACCGAGGACGCAGTAGTCCCCGGGCACCCAGCGGGCAATCTGCAGCGGGACGGCCGCCATGTAGTCGGAGACCGCGACGAACGGGCCGTCGTGGCCGCCGAGCTTGTCGGCGACGTACGCCGTGCGCTGGGGCTCATCCGGGTGCAGGAGGTTCCAGTCCTCGGAGGCCACGGCGTCGCGGGCGAGCTCGTTCCAGGAGGTGACCGACCACGTGTCGGCGCGCACGCCCCACTCCTCGGCCAGCATCCGCGCCGCGTCCTTGATCCACGGGTAGGCGACGCCCGAGGCCATCAGCTGCACCGTCGGCCCGTCACCGTCGGTCTCGCCCGTCGAGACCCGGTGGACGCCGCGCAGGATGCCCTCCACGTCGACGTCGTCCGGCTCGGCAGGCTGCGCGACCGGCTCGTTGTAGACGGTGAGGTAGAAGATGACGTCCTCGGCCTGTTCGCCGTACATCCGCTCGAGCCCCGACTGCATCACGTGAGCCACCTCGTAGGCGAAGGCCGGGTCGTAGTGCACGATCGCGGGGTTGCTCGCCGCCAGCAGCGGGGAGTGACCGTCGGCGTGCTGCAGGCCCTCGCCGGTCAGCGTGGTGCGCCCGGCCGTGGCGCCGATGAGGAAGCCGCGGGCGAGCTGGTCGGCCATGGCCCAGATCGAGTCGCCGGTGCGCTGGAAGCCGAACATCGAGTAGAAGATGTAGAACGGGATCATGTGCTCACCGTGGGTCGAGTACGACGACCCGGCCGCGGTCGCCGAGGCCATCGCCCCGGCCTCGGAGATGCCCTCGTGGAGCATCTGGCCGTCCTTGGCCTCTTTGTAGGAGAGCAACAACTTGCGGTCGACCGACTCGTACTTCTGGCCGCCCGGGTTGTAGACCTTCGCGCTCGGGAACATCGAGTCCATCCCGAAGGTGCGGTACTCGTCCGGAGCGATCGGCACGATGCGCTGGCCGATCTCGGGGTCCTTCATCCAGTCGCGCAGGAGCCGGACGACCGCCATCGTGGTGGCCATCGACTTGGTGCCCGCGCCCTTCTTGAGCGCCGAGTAGACCTGGTCGCCCGGCAGGACGAGCGGCTTGGCGCGCTGCACCCGCTGCGGCACCGACCCGCCGAGCTGCCGGCGGCGCTCGAGCATGTACTCGATCTCGGGGGCGTCCTTGCCGGGGTGGAAGAACGGCGCGGTGCCGGTCTCCTCGTAGGAGCGTTCCAGGTCGCGGTCCGAGATCGGCAGGTACAGCCGGTCGCGGAACTTCTTCAGGTCGTCCTGGGTGAGCTTCTTCATCTGGTGGGTGGCGTTCTTGCCCTCCAGTGCGTCGATCGTCCAGCCCTTGACCGTCTTGGCGAGGATGACGGTGGGTTGCCCGACGTGCTTGGCGGCCGCGTCGAAGGCGGCATAGACCTTGCGGTAGTCGTGCCCGCCGCGGGGGAGCTTCTGGATCTGCGAGTCACTCATGTGCTCGACCATCGCCCGCAGGCGCGGGTCGGAGCCGAAGAAGTCGTCGCGGACGTAGGCGCCGTCCTCGGTGGAGTACGTCTGGAAGGCGCCGTCGGTGGTGTTGTTCATCCGGTTGACCAGGACGCCGTCGACGTCGCGGGCGAGCAGGGCGTCCCAGCCCTGGCCCCACACGACCTTGATGACGTTCCAGCCGGCTCCACGGAAGTTGGACTCGAGCTCTTGGATGATCTTGCCGTTGCCGGTCACCGGTCCGTCGAGCTGCTGCAGGTTGCAGTTGACGACCCACGTGAGGTTGTCGAGCTCCTCACGCGCGGCGACCCGGATCGCGCCGAGCGACTCGGGCTCCGCCATCTCGCCGTCGCCCATGAAGGCCCAGACGTGCTGGTCGGCGGTGTTCTTGATGTTGCGGTTGTGCAGGTAGCGGTTGAACCGGGCCTGGTAGATCGAGTTGAGCGCCGTGAGGCCCATCGAGACGGTCGGGAACTCCCAGAAGTCCGGCATCAGCCGGGGGTGGGGGTAGGACGGCAGGCCCTCGCCGCGGCCGTGCTGGACCTCCTGGCGGAAGCGGTAGAGCTGCTGCTCGGTCAGGCGTCCCTCGAGGTAGGCGCGGGCGTAGATCCCCGGGGAGCCGTGACCCTGGATGTAGATCTGGTCGCCACCGCCGGCGCCGTTCTCCGGCGCCGCGTCCTTGCCGCGGAAGAAGTGGTTGAAGCCGACCTCGTAGAGGCTGGCCGAGGACTGGTAGGTCGCGATGTGGCCGCCGACCTCCAGCCCCTTGCGGTTGGCGCTGGACACCATCACCGCGGCGTTCCACCGGATGAACGCACGAATGCGCTGCTCGACCTCGTAGTCGCCGGGGAACCAGGGCTCGCGCTCGGGAGGGATCGTGTTGATGTAGTCGGTGCTGCGCAGGGCAGGCACTCCGACCTGCATCTCGCGGGCGCGCTCGAGGAGTCGCAGCATGACGTACCGGGCGCGTTCGCGCCCACGTTCGTCGACGAGCGAGTCGAAGGAGTCAAGCCAGTCGGTCGTCTCGTCCGGGTCGATGTCCGGAAGCTGGGTCGGCAAGCCCTCATGGATGACGGAGGGGCGCGAGCCGGAACGAGTGCCTGAAGTAGGGGTGGTTTCTTCGGTCACCGGATCATCGTTGCACGCTCAGGACCCCCATGAAATTTACCCGCGGGTAGCGGTTGGCCGCCCACCCGATCACGACGAGGTGTTGCGTCCGCTGCCGAACTCCGGTGGACTACTCCCACCTTCGTCGTCCGGTGAGCGGTCGACGACCCACGTCTGGAGGATCACGTTGAGTTCGACCGCGGGTGGCGGGTCCACCCAGACCAGTGCCGCAGACCGGCTGGGCCTCAAGCCCGGGATGGTCATCCAGGAACTGGGCTGGGACAACGACACCGATGACGAGCTCCGTGTCTCCATCGAGGACTGCATCGACGCCGACATGGTGGACGGCGACTACGGCAACGTGGTCGACGCCGTGCTGCTGTGGTGGCGCAACGACGACGGGGACCTCGTCGACGGGCTGGTCGACTCGTTGACCGATCTCGTGGGCGGCGGCGACATCTGGCTGCTGACACCCAAGATCGGTCGGCCGAACGCCGTCGACGCCGCCGACATCTCCGAGGCCGCCCCCATCGCCGGGCTCTCCCAGACCACGACGGTGACGGTCAGCAAGGACTGGGCAGCCACGCGGCTCGTGGCCCCGAAGACTGTCGCCTGAGGGCGACGACGTCTCGTCGACCCGTCGTCTAGGCTGCGGCCGTGCTCTCCAAGTTGAAGACCGGCGTCGCTGCCGCCGGGACGTCCGCGAAGGTCCTCGCCAGTGCGGGAGTCATCCGGCCCTACTCGCCCGTCACCCTGGCCCGCCTGGGCCGCACGGTGCTGCAGTGGGGCACCGGTCCAGCCGGGGGCTTCACGTCCTTGGCGGTCCGATCGCCCGACGGCATCGGTCTCGTCGACGAGCTCGGCGCGCTGACCTTCGGTGAGATGCACGCCCGCTCCAACTCGCTGGCCCACGCCCTGCGCGGCCTCGGCGTCGGTGAGGGCGATGCGGTCGCGATCATGTGCCGCAACCACCGCGGCTTCGTCGACGCGAGTATCGCTGCCGCCAAGCTCGGCGCGGACTCGCTCTACCTCAACACCGCCTTCGCCGGACCGCAGCTCGTCGAGGTGCTCGGCCGCGACAAGCCCACGGTGCTGATCTACGACGAGGAGTTCTCCGAGCTCGTCGGGGAGGCCGACGTCGACGTCAGGATCGTCGCATGGACCGACAGCAATGTCGGCCGGAGCGGGTCCGGGCGCGAGGTGCCGACGCTCGAGGAGCTGATCGAGTCGCGCGACCCGCTCGACCTTGCGCCCCCCGCCAAGCACGGCCGCACCGTGATCCTGACGTCCGGCACCACAGGGACGCCCAAGGGGGCACCGCGCAGCGAGGCCGGAATCGACGCCGCTGTCTCCCTCCTGGGCAGCATTCCGATGAAGTACGGGTGGCGCACCCACATCGCCGCACCCCTGTTCCACACGTGGGGCTTCGCGCACTTCGCCCTCTCGATGCTGCTGGGCTCGACGATGGTGCTCAAGCGACGCTTCGACCCTGAGGGCTGCCTCGAGGTCGTCGTCGGCGAGAAGTGCGAGTCGATCGTGGTCATCCCGGTGATGCTGCAGCGGATGCTGGCCCTCCCGCAGGCGACGCAGGATCGCTACGACCTCGGGCGCGTGAAGGTCGTGGCGAGCTCGGGGTCGGCTCTGCCGGGCGACCTGGCCACCACGTGGATGGACCAGTTCGGCGACAACCTCTACAGCACCTACGGCTCGACCGAGGTGGCCTACGCCTCCATCGCCGGTCCGGCGGAGCTGCGCACGGCGCCCGACACGGCCGGGCGGCCGCCGTACGCGACGGTGGTCAAGATCCTCGACGACCAGGGCACTGAGCTGCCGGCGGGGGAGTCGGGCCGGATCTTCGTCGGCAACTCCCTGCTCTTCGAGGGCTACACCGGCGGCGGTCACAAGGAGGTCGTCGACGGACTGATGTCGTCGGGTGACGTCGGCCGGTACGGCGAGGACGGACTGCTCTACGTCGAGGGTCGCGACGACGAGATGATCGTCTCCGGCGGGGAGAACGTCTTCCCCAAGGAGGTCGAGGACTGCCTGGCGCGCCACGAGGCGGTCGTCGAGGTGGCCGCGATCGGGGTGGACGACGACGACTTCGGCAAGCGGTTGCAGGCCTTCGTGGTCCGCAAGGACGACACGGTGGGCGAGGACGACCTCAAGGCCTGGGTCAAGCAGAACCTCGCCCGCTACAAGGTGCCGCGCGAGATCGTGTTCCTCGACGAGCTCCCGCGCAACGCGACCGGCAAGGTGCTCAAGCGCGAGCTGGCCGAGTGAGCGGGCTGCGCCTGGGGGGTCCTGCCCCCGACTTCACCCTGCGCGACCAGTTCGGCCAAGACGTCGCCCTGTCCTCCTACCGAGGGCGCAAGGCCGTCGCGCTGCTCTTCTACCCCTTCGCCTTCTCGGGCGTGTGCACAGGGGAGATGGCTGGCATCCGTGACCGGTTGGACGAGTTCATGACCTTCGACACCGAGGTCGTCGGCATCTCCTGCGACCCGTTGTACGCGCTGCGTGCCTTCGCCGACGCCGACGGGCTGAACTTCCCCCTGGTCAGCGACTTCTGGCCGCACGGCGAGGTGTCCCGGGCCTACGACGTCTTCGACGAGGTGAAGGGGTGCCCGCGGCGCTCGTCGTACATCATCGACAGGGACGGCAACCTGAGGTGGGCGGTGCACAACGCCATCGCCGACAGTCGGGATCTCGACGAGCACCTGGCGCAGCTGCGCCAGGTCAGCTGACCCTCCGTGATGTCGTGGCCTAGACCACTCGCCGAAAATTGCGCGATGTTCTTGGACCGTGCCTGCGAGGTGGGTATGGTTTTCCACGTTGAACCGCTGGTGACCCGAGACGCCAGCGGTTCAACTCTTTTTCCACCCCGCTCAGGTGGGCGCTAGGCTGGCGCCGCTTGCGAGCCCGGGCGTGTAGCTCAGCGGTAGAGCCCCTCGCTTACAACGAGGTGGTCGGGGGTTCGATCCCCTCCGCGCCCACCGACGCGACGTCGTGACCTCCGGGCCAGTACGTCGTTGTCCAGGTGTCGGATCCCGTCGGCGGATCCCTCGTCACCGGAGGCAGACATGGCCGCGCACCTGAGGCTCGTCACGATCGACGACGCACCGGTCGCTCTCCCACGACCGCCGGTCCTGAAGCAGGTCGCTCACGTCTTCCGGCTCTGCGGCTCCGCGATCGCGCCGGCCCCACGCGCCCTCGGGCACCTCGCCGGGAGGGCGGCGCTGGTCGTCCTCCCGTCCCCGTCACCGTCGTCGACGACGATTGTGCGCGTGCTGCCGGTGCCCCTGGCTCCGTCGTGCTCAGTGGCCCACGAGGGGCTCCGGCTCGTTCGCTGACGGGTGGGTCGGGGGACCCATCCGCGGGGTCCCGGCCTCCGAACCACTCACGGGGTCCGCGCCGGATTCCGTGGGGGTGACTGGTGCGGGCCCCCTTTGCGGTCCTTCCTTCTCCCGATGTCCCCTCACCCGAGCGGGCGAGATACCTGAGAGAACCCCGATTACTTCGCGGAGGGTGCCAATCCGGTCGAACCCTGGTGTCGAATCGCCTATGGCACGGCTCACATGGAGTCGGGCACAGATCCACTGGGAGGCAATACCGCATGAGCGAGACCAGTAGAAGAAACTTCATGGCAGCGGCCGGAGCCGGAGCCGCTGCGACGACCGCGGTTGCGCTGAGCGCAGGCTCGGCGCAGGCGAAGCCCGCAGCGCTGAGCAGGAAGGGCGCGACGGAGTCCGTCGTGGCCCTCATCGACGACCACAAGGGCGCCACCGTGCGCCTGCTCGTCGGCGAGAACGAGGTCATCGTGCACGACCGCGACCTCGTGACCCGGATCCTCAACGCTGCTGGAGGTAAGTAGAGATGTCGTCCCACCGCGAAGCACCGGAGATCTCCAAGGACCCGGCTGCAGACAGCACGGACGTCTACGCGTTCATGCACCCCACCGAGGACGACCAGGTGGTGATCATCGCGAACTTCTACCCGCTGCAGCAGCCCAACGGCGGCCCGAACTTCTACGAGTTCGCCGATGACGTCCTCTACGAGATCAACATCTCCAACACCAACAAGTGCCAGCCGGACGTCACCTACCGGTTCAACTTCCGCACGGAGATCCGCAACCCCTCGTTCCTCTACAACACCGGCCAGATCACGTCGCTGGACGCCCCCGAGTGGAATCGCCCGCAGACCTACAACGTCGTGCGCCTGGAGAAGATGGGTCGCCGCAACGAGAAGGCCGTGCAGATCGGCGGACGCTTCCCGGTGCCGCCGGTCAACGTGGGTCCGCGCAGCACGCCGAACTACGAGGACCTCGCCAACTCCGCGATCACCACCGTGGGCCCGCGCAAGTTCTTCGCGGGTCAGCGCACGGACGCGTTCTTCGTGGACCTGGGCAGCATCTTCGACCTGGGCGCGCTGCGTCCGTTCAACGGTGCGCACCTGCTCCCGATGGCGGCGATGGACGGGATCAACTCGGTCCAGTCCTACAACTGCCACACGATCGCGATCCAGGTGCCCCGCTCCGACCTGGTCAAGGGCGGGAACCCCACGGCCAGCTTCAAGGACCGCAAGAACACCATCGGCGTGTGGGCCACGGCCAGCCGCCGCAACGCGCGCATCTTCGAGGACAAGACCGGCACCTACAAGGGCGCCGGTCCCAAGAAGCAGGTCTCGCGACTGGGCAACCCGCTCTTCAACGAGGTGCTGGTCCCGATGACCCAGAAGGACAAGTGGAACACCACGGAGCCGAAGAACGACTCCGACTACGCCGAGACCGTCCTGCAGCCCGAGCTGCAGACGCTGCTGCCGTTCCTCTACCCGGGGGTGTTCCCCAACCTGGACGCCTACGACAAGCCGCGCGCCGACCTGGCCGCGATCCTGCTCACCGGCATCCCAGGTGGCGTGATCAACGACGGCGAGGGGAAGTCGATCTTCCAGAACTACACCGGTCCGGTCCAGGCGGACATGCTGCGGCTCAACACCGCCATCCCGCCCACGGACCCGGAGAGCGACAGCTACAGCATCTACGGACTCGTGGGCGGCGACATCGGGGGCTTCCCCAACGGCCGTCGCCTCGAGGACGACGTCGTCGGCATCTCGCTGCGCGCCGTCGCCGGAGCCACGATCCCGCTGGTCGACCCCGACTACACACCGGACGAGACCGCTGCGCAGCTGCGGGACGGCACGTCGTACACCGGTGACCCGCTGCTGAGCGAGTTCCCGTTCCTCGCCCACCCGGGCGGCGGCTACCAGACGACTCCGGGGACCTCGACCTTCGAGGACCCTGCGTCGTGACCCAGGAGCGGCTCCCCGATTCCCCCGAGAACCCGCATGCCGGCCAAGGCTCGGTCATGCTGGACATCGGAGGAGACATCGGGGCAGTCGTGGTGATCATGCCCCTGGACCTGGTCGGACAGGAGGTCGACATCCTCGCCGAGGGGCAGGATCTCGCCGCCGGGCTCGACCACGACCATGCCGATGAGCAGGGCCGTGCCGACGAGCACGGTCACGGTCACGGACACGGGCACGGCCACCGACCGCACGTGGCAGTCGTACGACGACCTATGCCGGGCGCCAGCGAGCCGGTTCCGTCGTTGATCTACCCGGAGGTCCGCGAGGGCCACTACCGGCTGCTCATGAAGGGCACGGACGTCGTGGTCATGGAGGTCGACGTGGTCGGCGGCCAGGTCACGCAGGTCACCTGGCCCACCGTGTCGTGAGGGGCGGACCGATCGTCTGACCGCACGTCGCAGGACCCCGACCGCTCACCGCGGTCGGGGTCCTGTCGCGTTCCCGGGTTGTGTCCGGTGTCACTAGAGTGGCGACATGTTCGTACCGCTGACCGTCCGGGACTTCATCGATCGCGCCGAGCAGGTCTACGGCGCTCGCACAGGCGCCGTCGACGAGCCCGACCAGCCGGCAGCACCGCTGGGCGACCTGGCCTACGCCGAGATCGCCGAGCTGGCTCGGCGACAGGCCGCCAAGCTGGACGAGCTCGGCGTCGAGGTCGGCGAGCGGGTCGCTATCGTCAGCCACAACAGCGCCCGGCTGCTCACGTCGTTCTTCGGCGTGGCCGGATCGGGAAGGGTGCTGGTGCCGGTCAACTTCCGGCTGCGCCCCGACGAGGTCGCCTACATCGTGGAGCACTCCGGCGCCCGGGTCCTGCTGATCGACCCCGAGCTCGACGACGAGCTGGCCGACATCACTGCCGAGCACCGCTTCGTGCTCGGCTCCGACGACGACCTGTACGCCGCGTCCCCGGGCGACGGTGGCGCAGAGCCGGCCGTCTGGGAGCCGGACGAGAACGCCACGGCGTGCATCAACTACACCTCCGGCACGACTGCGCGGCCCAAGGGCGTCCAGATCACCCACCGCAACATCTGGGTCAACGCCGTCACGTTCGCGATGCATGCTGCGGTGACCGATCGCGACGTCTACCTCCACACGTTGCCGATGTTCCATGCCAACGGCTGGGGCATGCCCTTCGCGATGACCGGCCTGGGCGTCAAGCAGGTCGTGCTGCGCAAGATCGACGGCGCCGAGATCCTGCGACGGGTGCGCGACCACGGGGTCACCGTGATGTGCGCGGCACCCGCCGTGGCGGCAGCCGTGCTCGAGGCGGCGCAGACCTGGGAGGGCGAGATCCCCGGGCGCGACCGGGTGCGGATCATCATGGCCGGCGCCCCGCCGCCGACCAAGACCGTGATGCGCGTGGAGGAGGAGCTGGGCTGGGAGTTCATCCAGATCTACGGCCTCACCGAGACGTCCCCGCTGCTGACGTTCAACCGGACGCGCGCCGAGTGGGACGATGCCTCCGCGGAGGAGCGAGCCGGACTGCTGACCCGTGCCGGTGCCCCGGCGCTCGGCGTACGGCTCTCCACCTCGGACGAGGGTGAGGTGCTGGCGCGCTCCAACGTCGTCCTCGAGGGCTACTGGGAGCAGCCCGAGGAGTCGGCGACGGCCCTGCGCGACGGCTGGTTCCACACCGGTGACGGGGGAGTGATCGGCGCGGACGGCTACCTCACGATCTCGGACCGCAAGAAGGACGTGATCATCACGGGAGGCGAGAACGTCTCTTCGATCGAGGTCGAGGACGTGCTCTTCTCGCACCCGTCGGTCGCGGAGGTGGCGGTGATCGGGGTGCCCAGCGAGAAGTGGGGCGAGACGATCAAGGCGCTGGTCGTGCTGGCCGACGGGCACGAGGAGACGGCTGAGACCGAGGCCGAGCTGATTGCCTGGTGCAAGCAGAAGGCAGCCGGCTACAAGGCCCCCACGTCGATCGAGGTGCGGGCCGAGCTGGCGCGCACGGCGACCGGCAAGCTGCAGAAGTTCAAGCTGCGCGCCCCCTACTGGGAGGGCCGCGACCGCCAGGTCAACTGACCTGGGCCGAGGGCTAACCTGTGCGACGTGCCGACGCCCACCCCCCTCTCCGAGATCACGTCCCTGCTCCACTCCTGGTACCCGCCGCACACCGCTGACGGCTGGGATGCCGTCGGGTTGGTCGCCGGTGACCCCGAGCAGGCAGTGGCGAAGGTGATGTTCGCCGTCGACGTCACGGCCGAGGTCGCCGCCGAGGCGGCCGAGTGGGGGGCCGACCTGCTGGTCGTGCACCACCCGCTGTTCCTCAAGGCGGTGCACTCGGTGGCGGAGACGACTCCCAAGGGCCGCACGCTGGCGCTGCTCACGAAGGCCGGCTGCGCGCTGCTCACGGCGCACACCAACGCAGACCGTGCGGTGGGCGGGGTCTCCGAGGCGTTGGCCTACGCCTTGGGCTTGGAGGAGGTCGAGCCGATCCTCAACGATCCCGGCGTCGCGATCGACAAGCTCACCGTCTTCGTCCCGACCGACGCCGCCGCAATCGTGCGCGCGGCTCTCGCCGAGGCGGGCGCCGGCACCATCGGCGACTACGACTTCGCGTCCTTCTCCACCGACGGTGTCGGTCGCTTCCGCCCGCTCGAGGGCGCCGACCCGATGATCGGCACGATCGGTGAGATCAAGACGATCGAGGAGGTGCGCATCGAAGTCGTCCTGCCACGTGGGCGCCGACCCCAGGTCGTGCGCGCGATGCTCGCCGCCCACCCCTACGAGGAGCCGGCCTACGATGTCGTGGAGGTGGCCGACGGGCAGGTCTCGCCCTCGGGGACGGGCCGGATCGGCACGATCGTCCGCCAGAGCCTGAGTGACTTCGCGGCCGTGATCGCCGACGCGCTGCCGGAGACCGTCCACGGCGTCCGGGTGGCCGGCGACCCCGAGCGGAGCGTGCGCCGGGTGGCCGTCTGCGGCGGCGCAGGCGACTTCCTCCTCGACGACGTCCTGGCGACCGACGCCGACGTGTACGTGACCAGCGACCTGCGTCACCACCCGACAGCGGAGTTCGTCGAGAAGGGTGGGCCGGCACTGATCGACGTGTCGCACTGGGCGGCCGAGTCGACCTGGTTGCCGGTCGTGGCGGCACGGCTTGCCGAGGCGCTCGACGGTGCGGTCGAGACCCGGATCAGCACCCAGGTCACCGACCCGTGGACAATGCGCCTGTGACCCCGCAGACGACGAAGAGGACCCAGTGAAGGCCGATCCCGCAGCCCAGGAACGTCTGCTCGAGGTGCAGGCCCTCGACGCCCGCGCCGACCAGGCGCGACACCGCCTCGCGACGATGCCCGAGGTGGCCGAGATGACGGCGCTGGAGGCCTCGCGCACCGAGGTGGACGACCAGCGGCGCGACGCCCAGATCGTGGTGGACGACCTGGACCTGGCCCAGCGCAAGGCGGACAACGACGTGGAGCAGGTCAAGACGCGTCGCACGCGCGACCGGGACCGTGTCGACCAGGGGCTCATCACCAATCCCAAGGACCTCGAGCGCATGCAGCACGAGCTGGTCTCCCTCGATCGCCGGATCTCGGTTCTCGAGGACGAGGAGCTCGAGGTGATGGAGCAGCTCGAGGAGGCTCAGGCGACGCTCGCCGAGCTGCTCCAGCGCGTCGCGGCCGCGGACGAGCGACTGGCCGAGCTGGCCGTGGTGCGCGAGGAGAAGGCCGGCGAGATCGAGCGCGAGCTCGCGGAGATCGCCGACGCCCGCGGGCCCGCCGTCGAAGGACTGCCCGACGACCTGCTGGCGCTCTACGAGAAGCTGCGCGCCACCAAGGGCGGCGTCGGCGCCGCCGAGCTGCGCCAGCGGCGCTGCAACGGCTGCCAGCTGGGGATCGACAACGCCGAGATCGCCGTGATCCGCTCCACCCCCGCCGACACGGTCGTGCGGTGCGAGGAGTGCTCACGGATCCTGGTGCGGACGTCCGAGTCGGGGCTGTGACGGGTGGCTGAGGCACCCAGGAAGGTCGTCGTCGAGGCGGACGGCGGCTCTCGTGGCAACCCGGGTCCGGCTGCGTACGGCGCCGTGCTCAAGGACGCCGAGACGGGGGAGGTCATCGCCGAGGACGGCACCGCGATCGGCCGGGCCAGCAACAACGTCGCGGAGTACCGCGGGCTGATCGCGGGTCTGCTGCTGGCGGGGGAGCACGCCCCGGGCGCCGTCGTCGAGGCCCGGCTCGACTCGAAGCTCGTGGTCGAGCAGATGTCGGGTCGCTGGAAGATCAAGCACCCCGACATGCAGGTGCTGGCGCGCGAGGCCGGCGACGCGGCGCCGCACGGCACGACGTACACCTGGGTGCCGCGGGCCGAGAATGCCCACGCCGACAGGCTCGCCAACGAGGCCCTGGACGGAGCGCGTGACGGCGTCACGGTGCACGGCATCGACGCGGAGCCCGCCAACTCGCTGATCGAGGAGGTCGAGGAGTCCCCACGCGAGAGCACGCCGCCTGCGCGGGGGTGGGGTGGTGAGGGAGAGGCCACCACGCTGATCATCGTGCGCCACGGCGTCACCAAGCACACCTCGGCCAAGCGCTTCTCCGGTGGACTGGGCGGCGACAACCCGGCGTTGAGCGAGGAGGGGCGAGAGCAGATCCGCGCCGCCGGCGACTGGCTGGCGCCGCTGGCCGAGCGGGTGGACGCGATCGTGTCCTCGCCGGTGCGTCGCACGCGCGAGTCGGGCGACCTGCTCAGCGAGCTGCTCGGTGGCGTGGCGGTGACCGACGAGCCGGGCTTCGCCGAGATGGAGTTCGGGCACTGGGACGGGCTGACGTTCGCCGAGGTCGCAGAGCGGCACGGCGACGAGATGACGTCCTGGCTCGGTTCCCTCGACGTGGCGCCCACGGGTGGTGAGTCCTTCCGCGTCGTGCAGGAACGCGTCCTTGCTGCGCGCGATCGGCTCCTCACCGAGCACGCGGGCCGGACGGTCGTCGTCACCTCGCACGTCACGCCGATCAAGACCCTCGTCGCGGACGCCCTGCAGGCTCCCCTGGACGCGGTCTTCCGGATGGAGCTGTCGCCGGCGTCGGTCTCGGTGATCACCTACTACGCCGACGGGCGCGCCTCGCTGCGGTTGTTCAACGCGCTGCCGCCGGCGCGCGATGCGTTCGCGTCGAGTGCTTGGTAGCGGGCGCGAGCGCCGGATTCACCGGCTGGCCGGTGAAGGGTGCACTTGGACGATGTTTGGACATCGTCCAAGTGCCGGGTTCACCGGCCAGCCGGTGAATGGCGCCGCGCGCCCCGGCCGCCTGTGGAGAGCCGGATGCGTGATCGTCGTGGTTGGGCGAGGCTCGTGGGCATGGACGACACGACACCGATCGCAGACCTACCGATCCGCACGCAGGCCGACCTGGAGGCCTTCTGGCGCAGGCTCATGGAGCCGCTCGGCTTCTCCGACGGCACCTTGTGGGTGCTGGCGATCGGCGGAGACGACCTGCCGACACGGGTGCTGCTCGAGGTGGTCGACGAAGGGATCCGACCGACACCCGAGGAGGCGGTCGCTTTCGGACCCTTCCTGGCCCACCTGACGTCTGACGTGCCCGACGGGTCTCGGTGGGCCTTCCTGCGCAGCCGTCCCGGACGCGGTGGGCCATCGGCAGCCGACCGCGCCCTGGTGGCTGCCCTCGTCGCGGGGTGCCGTGACGCCGGGGTACCGACCGACGTCGTCCACCTGGCGACCGACGACACCCTCGTGCCGTTGCCGTACGACGAGCTGGCGCGCTCGGCCTGAGGGCACGGTCGGGCTCGGGTCAGACCTCGCCGACGACCACGTCGAGCTGGGTGCCCTTCGCGGTGGGGTCGCCGACCTCGACGGTCCAGCCCAGTGTGCGCAGCACGTCGGCCAGTCGGGCGGGGGTGCGCGGGTCGGCACCGTGCTCCAGGAGGGCGCGCACGAGACGTCCCTTGGTGGCCTTGTTGAAGTGACTGACGACCTGGCGCTTGCCGTCCACCTCGTGCAGCACCCGCACGGTGGCCACACGCCGGGCGAGCTCGGCCGGAGGCCGCCAGAACGCGCCGTACATCCCGGAGCGCAGGTCGACCAGCAGCCCGTTGCCGATCAGGGACGGCAGCACGGCATCGAGCGCAGTGCGCCAGTGGCCCGCGACGGAGCCGAGCCTGGGGAGTGTGGCGTCGCCGGAGAGTCGGTAGGCCGGGATCCGGTCCCCGGGGCGGACCACGCCGAAGAGGCTCGACTGCACCGCGAGGCGGCCGGACGCGCGCCGCTTGGCCGACGAGGACAGCGTTGCGACGTCGAGGGCGTCGTAGAGCACGCCGCTGTAGACGGCGTCGGCCCGCGCCGTCGGGGACGTGCGGGCTCGCGCGTTGAGGTCGACGAGGTCGAGCTGGGTCTTCGGCACTCCGAGCAGGTGCGCGGCACCGGCCGGGTCGTCGACGCACAGGGCGACGAGGGCGTCGAGCACCTCGGTCCGCGCCGAGGTCAGCTCGGGGGTGGTCAGCGTCGCGAGGTCGAGCGGCTTGCCTCGACGCGGAGCGGTCTTGCCCTCACTGGGCGGCAACAGGATGAGCACGAAGGCATAGGTTAGGCCCATGCCGAGCAATCCCGTGGTCCGGCTCCGGACCGACGACAGCGACGTCGTCACGACCATCCGAGCGGGCATCGCCCGCATCCAGGCCGAGCTGGAGGTCACGCCCGAATTCCCGGCCGAGGTGCTGGCGGCGGCCGACAGGGCCGCCGCGTCACCGCGTCTGCCCGCGCTCGACCGCACCGATCTCGACTTCGTCACGATCGATCCCGAGACAGCCCGGGACCTCGACCAGGCCGTGCACGTGCACCGCGAGCCCGGGACGGGCGGTGAGGGCGGGTACGTCGTGCACTACGCGATCGCGGACCTGGCCGCCTTCATCACCCCCGGTGACCCGGTCGACGTCGAGGCCAACAGGCGGGGCGAGACGCTCTATGGCGCCGACTCCAAGGTGCCGCTGCACCCGCCGGCGATCTCCGAGGACGCCGGCTCGCTGCTGCCCGACCAGGTCCGGCCGGCGCTGCTCTGGACGATCCGGGTCGACGCGGCCGGCGAGGGGACCGACATCCACGTCGAACGAGCGTTGGTGCGCTCACGTGCCCAGCTCTCCTACGAGAGCGCTCAGGCGATGCTCGATGACGGCACCGCCTCCGAGACGCTGATGCTCGTCAAGGAGATCGGGGAGAAGCGCATCGCGCGCGATGCCGCCCGCGGTGGGGTGTCGCTGCCGCTGCCCGACCAGGAGATCGACATCGCCGACGGGCGCTGGCGGTTGGAGTACCGCTCCCTGCTGCCGATCGAGGAGTGGAACGCCCAGATCTCGCTGCTCACCGGCTTCGGCGCCGCCTCCTTGATGGTCTACGCCCGGGTGGGTCTGCTGCGCACGCTGCCCGACCCGGATCCACGCGACGTCCAACGACTCCACCGTACGGCGCGGGCACTGGGTGTCGAATGGCCCGCGGAGATGCTCTACCCCGACTTCATCCGCACCCTCGACCCGCACCGGGCCGACCACGCTGCGGTGATCCTGGCGAGCGCGCGGCTCTTGCGCGGCAGCGGGTACGTCGCCTTCGACGGCGAGGTCCCGGCTGAGCCGCAGCACTCCGCGCTGGCCTCGGAGTATGCCCACGTGACCGCTCCGCTGCGCCGCCTCGCCGATCGGTACGCCGGCGAGGTCTGCGTGGCCCTGTGCGCCGAGGAACCGGTGCCCCAGTGGGTGCTTGCGGCCTTGCCCGACCTGCCCTCGACGATGCAGCGCTCCAGCCAGCAGGCGCGCACCTACGAGCGCGCCGTGGTCGACCTGGTGGAGGCCGGGCTGCTGGTGGACCGAGTGAGCGAGGTCTTCGACGCCGTCGTGGTGACAGTCGACGAGAAGCGCCCCGAGCGCGGCATCGCCATGGTCCGGTCGCTCGGGGTGGAGGCTCCGGTCTCCGACACCGGGCCGTTGCCGCTGGGTGAGGACGTGCGGGTGAAGCTGGACGCCGCGGACGTCACCGAGCGGAAAGTGCGCTTCAGCCTGGTCAGGGAGCAGCCGAACCGGAGCTGACCACGAAGTCCCGCAGGACCCGGTCGTCATCGTCCCAGGCCACCCGGAACGACGGGTGCAGCGGCAGGTCGGCCACGTCACCCTCGGGCACCCATCGGTGCCCGGCGCTCTCGGAACGGTCGTGGATCGTCGGCTCGCCCAGCAGGGTCCCCAGCACCGTCTCGTAGACCCAGCCACCGCAGTCGGCCGAACGCGACCCGTGCACCTGCACGTGCGCGGCGCCGAGGCCGATCTCCTCATGCGCCTCGCGCAGCGCCGCCTCGACGGGCGACTCGTCGCGCTCTCGCGCGCCTCCGGGCAGCGACCACGTGCCGCCGCGGTGCGTCCAGCCCGCGCGCAGCTGCACCAGCGCCATGCCGTCGCGGGCCAGCAGCAGCCCTGCTGCACCGCGGCGCCCCCAGTGGGAGTGCCCGTGCGCGCACATCGCCCACTGCATCACGTCGTCATCACGGCACCACCAGCTCGCCACCAGGTCGGCAGGTCCTCACACTGCCATGCTGCCATGCTGGGGGCGTGAGGATCCTCGTGACGGGCGGCGTCCGGTCGGGCAAGTCGCGCCACGCCGAGTCCCTGCTGGACGACGTCGTGCGGGTTCGGTACGTCGCGCCAGGGCCGGTGCTCGACGACGCCGACTGGCGAGCGCGCGTCGCGGCGCACCGGCTGCGTCGACCCTCGACCTGGGACACGCACGAGTCCGGCGAGCTGGCCACAGCCCTGGGTACGACCGATCCCGTGCTGGTCGACTGCCTCGGCACCTGGGTCACCCGCTTCGTCGACGACGCACAGCTGTGGGACGCCCCGATCGAGGAGATCACCGGACGGGTCGACGAGGCTGTGGACGACGCCGTGAAGGCCATGGGAGAGCGGGTGGTCCTGGTGACCAACGAGGTCGGTCTCGGCGTCGTGCCCGCACACCGGTCCGGTCGGGTCTTCCGAGACCTGCTCGGCGGCGTCAACCAGCGCTTCGGCGCCGCGGTCGACGAGGTCCACCTCGTCGTGGCCGGGCGCGTCCTGCGCCTGTAGCGCGCGGCGGGATCCGGGCTCAGGACACGCTGACCAGCAGCGTGGCCAGGGCGATCTCCACCCCGGCGCCGTACACGTCGCCGGTGACGCCGCCCAGACGCCGTACGGCCCGGGCGGTGAGGGCGGCGAGCACCAGGATCGCCGCGGCGAGTCCGACCAGTCCCGAGCCCGAGGCCACCAGCCAGCAGAGCACGGCGGCGACCACTGCCGTCGCAGCCGCAGCGGACCGAGGGACGCTTCCCACGAACGTCGCGCCCAGACCGTCGGCCCGCGCGCCGGGTACTCCACGCGTGCAGAGTCCGGCGAGCACCCCGCGGGAGACGCACACGAGCACCCCCGCAGTGAGCCAGCCGTGATCGGTGAGGACCAACGAGGCGAGGCCGGCCGTCTGCGCGCCGAGGACCAGCACGACCGCCACGACACCGGCCGGGCCGGCGGCTCCGGTGCGCATGACCGCCAACGACCGTTCGCGGTCGTAGGACGCAGTCAGCCCGTCGGCGGTGTCGGCGAGCCCGTCGAGGTGGAAGGCGCGCGAGCCGAGGGCCAGCGACGCGACGGCGACGACGGCGGTGGCCAGGGGCGACACCTCGGCCCGGGACCCCGTCCAGACGACGAGTGCCACGAGCGCGGCGAGCGGGAGCACAGCCAGGGGCGCGAGCAGCATGGCCGCGCCGGCCACCGTGCGGTCGACGTGTCCGGGTGGTCGCATGGGTACGGCGGTGAGGGTGCCGACAGAGAGTCGCCAGGCATCACGCAGGGCGGTCGAGGACACCCGCCGGAGGCTACCAACGGGCCGTGCGAGGCTGCACGGGTGAGGGACGTCGACGGAGCACCGCGCTCCTGGGAGGGGCCGGCAGGGCACAGCGTCCTGCAGGTCCCCATCCCGGAGCTCGAGGGCTTCGTGCGCTCTCGTACGGCCCACTACGACCAGGGCTTCGTGTGCGACGACCCGGGCTACGTCCACGCCCACGTCACCGCCCTGGGCCCGTTTGTGGCCGAGCCGACCGAGGAGGACCTGGCCGTGGTGGCGAGGGTCGCGGCTGGCACGCCGTCCTTCGAGGTCACGCTGGGTGAGGTTGCGTCCTTCCCGGGTGGGATCATCCACCTGGTACCCGAGCCGGACACCGGCTTCCGTTCGCTCACCGAGCGGCTGAGGCTCGCCTTCCCGGACCACCCGCCCTACGGTGGCCGCTACGGGCCGCCGGGCGACGTCGTGCCCCACCTCACCCTGGACCTGACCTCGCCCGACGTGGACGTCGCCTCTACTCGGCGCCTGCTCGGTGACGCCGTCCCCGTGGTCGCACGCGCACAACGACTCGACCTCGTCTGGTACGAGAGCGGGAGGTGTGGGCTGATGCGGTCGTGGGCGCTGGGCGGGAGCCCGGCGGGGTAGCTCCGTCCGAGCGCTACTTCTTGCCCTTGCCCTTGCCCTTGGAGCTCCCCTTGGCCTTGCCCTTGGACTTGCCCTTGGACTTGCCCTTGCCGCCGGACTTGCTCTTCGCCGTCTTGTTCTTTGCGGTCCTGTTCTTCGCCTCGGCGGCCTGTCTGGCGGCCTTTCTGGCCGCCTTCCGTGCTGCCTTGTTGCCGGCCTTCTCGGTGGTCGTCCGGTCGGTTGTCTCCACCCGCGTCGCTGCGGGCGAGGTGGCGTTCGCCGACGGTGTCGCTCGGCGCTCTCGCGCAGGGGTGCCGGCGGAGGTGGTAGGCGTCGGGTCCACGACCTCGGCGGCCGCCGGCGTCTCCCCACCGGGAAGCCTCACCAGGACCAGCGCTGCCACGACCAGGGCGGCCGCCACCAAGGCCGCGACGACCGGTCTGGGCCCCCGCCGTCTCGTCGTCGTGAGCGGGAGGGCAGTCGTGTGGGTCCCCGTGGGTGCCGCTCCGGAGCCGGTGGCCGGCACCGGAGGTCCCGGCGCTGCCAGGCGCCGGGCGACCTCGCCCGCATCGGGACGCAGTGCGACGTCGGCGGACGTCATCATCGTGAGGAGCGAGGCCCAGCCCGGGGGGAGCGACGCCGGGATCAGCGGTGCTCGGTGCAGGCGGGCGAGCGCCGCCTCGACGGGTGGTCCCGGGTAGGCGCGGACGGCGGTGAGTGCCTCGAGCAGGAGAAGTCCCAGAGAGTAGACGTCTCCGGCAGGGACGACGGTGTCGCCCCGGACCTGCTCGGGAGAGAGGTAGGCCGCCGTACCGACGGTGTGGCCGGTGCGGGTCAGCCCGGCGCTGGAGTCCGCGAGGCGGGCGATCCCGAAGTCGGTGAGCTTGGCGCCCCCGTCAGGTGTCGTGAGCACGTTGCTGGGCTTGACGTCGCGGTGCACGATCCCGCGCGAGTGCGCGTGGTGCAGGCCCGCGGCCACGGCGGCGCCGATTTGTCGCACGCGGGTCTCGGCCATCGGGCCGCGGCTCATCTCGAGATCGAGCCCCTCACCCTCGACGAGCTCGAGAGCCAGCCACGGGACCTCGTCGGTGACCCCGGCGTCGAGCAGGGTGACGATGCCGGGATGGCTCAAGGTGGCGAGCAGCCGCGCCTCGTCGGCGAAGCGTGGGGCATCGACCGAGCCGGTGTCACGCAACACCTTCAGCGCGACGTCGCGCCCGAGGACGGGATCGTGTCCGCGGTAGACGTCGGCCATCCCGCCGTGCCCGATGGGACTACCGACCTCGTAGCGGGAGCCCAGACGTCGCGGTGCCGGCATCGTGCGAGAGCTCCATGACGTCGAGGACTTCGGTCAACCCCATCTTGTCCTGACTGAGGCTGCGGCTCATCACCCGTGGGGGCGACTGCAGGCCCGGCGCGAGTGGTGGATCAGCTGACGTCGACCAGCAACAGCCGGTCGTCGCCGGGCCGCGGTGAGATCCGTCCGTCGGTGTTGCTCGTCGAGACGAGCAGCTGGGTCTCGCTCAAGGCGAGCACGGTGCGCAACCGCCCGAATTCGCCGATCAGAAACGCACGCGGCTGGGCGACCAGCTTGGTCCCGTCGAGGGGGATCCGCCACAGTCGCTCGCCCCGCAGCGCGGCCATGTACACCGAGCCGCCAGCCATGGCGACGCCGCTGGGGGAGTCCTCGTCGGTGCCGAACTCGGCGATCGGGCTGGTGATGCCTTCGAGGTCGGTCGTGCCCTGGCTCGCCGGCCAGCCGTAGTTGCGGCCGGGGCGGATCCAGTTGAGCTCGTCGGCGGTCTTGTCGCCGAACTCGGAGGCGAACAGGCGGCCCTGCTCGTTGAAGGTCAGGCCCTGCACGTTGCGGTGCCCGTAGCTGTAGACCACGGAGTTCTTGAAAGGGTTGCCCGGTGCGGGCTTGCCCTGCGGTGTCATCCGCAGAATCTTGCCCCCGAGAGAGGAGGTGTCCTGGGCCAACGCCGGCACCTCGGTCTCGCCGGTGCCGACGTAGAGCATGTCGTCGGGGCCGAACACGATCCGACCACCGTTGTGGCGGAAACCCCGCGGGATCCCGCTGAAGACGACGTCGGGGTCCGAGAGCGTCGCCGGCGACCCCGGCTGCAGGGTGACGGTCGCGATCCGGTTGTCGGTCGCGGTCGAGTAGTAGAGGAAGATCCGCTTGGTGTCGGGGTAGTACGAGGACACTGCGACGCCGAGCAGGCCGCCCTCCCCGCCGTCGCTCACCACCCCCGGGATCTCGCCGAGGTCGACGACCTTGCCCGCCTTCGGTGCCACCCGGTACAGGTGGTGCTCGTCGCGGCTGGTGACCAGGACGGTGCCGTCGGGCAGCTCGGCCATGCCCCAGGGGACGGGGATGTCGGTGGCGACGGTGTCGACGACCTCGACCGACCCCCTCGCCGTACCGACCGGCGAACGGGAGGGATCGGGTGACGCCGGCGTGCTCGGCTCACCGGCACCGTCGGGCTCGGCCGTCGGCGTCTCCGAGGCGGAGTCGGGCGGGATGATCGTCGCGTCGCCGCTGGGTTGGGGAGCCGCGGAGGGGGCGACCTCCGAGGGACTCGTCGGGACCGTGCTCGCCGCGGGAAGGCTGTCGAGATCCCGGCTCGTGTCGCTCTTGGTCTGCGGCGAGCACCCCGCGGCCAGCAGCACGGCGGCGGCAGCAAGAGCTGCGGAGGTGACGAGCGGGCCACGATTCATGGACTTATCGTAGGAGAGGCGAGGTCGCGCGGATGATTCAGGCGCCGTGCACCCGCGCGGCCAGTCTCTCGACCACCGCATCGGGATCCGCGAGCCACTCCGCAGCGGTGACCTGCTCGACCCGCCACCCCGACGCCCGCAGCACGCCGGGCTGGACGACGCGGCGCTGCTCGGTCGAGCCGGTGCGGAGCCGGTGCGCGTGGTCGACCAGGACCCCGAGGGTCCAGCGCTCGGCGTCGGGCGCACGCACGGCCAGGTCGCAACGGAAGTCCGAGCCGCCGAGCGAGGTCACGACGTCGAGGCCGACGGCGGTCAGTGCGTCGGCCATCTGCGTCACGATCGGAGCGGGCTCGGGCATGCCTCCGAGACCGTCGGTGCGCCACGCCGCGAGGGTGCGCTCGGCCCCGGAGTCGTCGCCGGTCGAGATCGCCTCGGCGTAGACGAGGAAGTCGCGCAGGGTGCGTGCACCCGGGTTGTAGACGTTGGTGATGGCCGACGGGTCGATGCTCGAGGTCAGCACCATGTGCCGTCGCGCGCGGCTGAAGATGACGTTGAGGCGCTTCTCTCCGCCTGCGGTGTTGATCGGGCCGAAGTTCATCCGCATCCTGCCGTCGGGGGCCGCGGCGTAGCAGACGCTCATCACCATGACGTCGCGCTCGTCGCCCTGGACGTTCTCGAGGTTCTTCACGAAGAGCCCGACGCCCTGACCGTCCTCCTCGCGGCCGACCTCGTCGTCGTAGGCCCGGGCGAACTCACCGTCCTGCTCGGTCAGGCGCTCGAGTGCGCGCTCGATCTCGCTCTGCTGCGCCTCGGAGAAGGCGACGACTCCGATCGTCAGGCCGGTGCGGCGCAGCACCAGGTCGCGCACCAGGGCGGCGGTCCAGGCAGCCTCCGCGGCGTTGGTCCGTCGGTCGTAGACCCCGTCCTGCACGCGTACCACACTGATGCTGCGCGTCAGGACCTCGTCGGTCACTGCGCTCGCGACGTCCGGGTCGGGGGCCCCGCCGCCGACCAGCAGGGCGGGCCGATCGCGCCGTGCGGGCGTGCGGTCGGGCACCGTTGCGAGTCGACCGTCGTAGAAGACGGTGTTGGAGAACTGGATCAGCGCCTCGAACCGGCTGCGGTAGTGCCACAGGAGCATCGTCGAGGGCAGCCGGGTCGAGCTGACCGCCAGGAAGCTGTCGGCATCGAGGACCACCCCCAGACGGGCCTCGTCCTCCTCGTCGGCGTCCTCGGCACCGCCGCTGTCTTCGACAGTCGCCGGTCCGGCAGTGAAGTAGCGGGTCGGGGGCAGCTGCATCCGGTCACCGACGACGATGACCTGGGCTGCGCGGTGCAGGGCGGGGACGGCCTCCTCGACCGGCACCTGGCTGGCCTCGTCGTAGATGACGACGTCGAAGGAGGCCGCGAGCGGCAGGGTGTCGGACAGGGAGGCCGGGCTCATCAACCAGACCGGGCGCAGTGCCGCGGTGACCTCGCCGGGAGGACCGTCGGCGAGCTGCCGGATGGACTTGTAGGCGCGTACCTTGCCGAACTCGTGCTCGAGGACGCGCTGCCCCTCGCCCCAGGTCGGCTGGCGCGCTCCGACGGCCGAGCGGGTGCGGAACCGGTCGCGCAGGCGCGCGACGACCACCTCGGCGTTGACCGCGTGGAGGTCGGGCTCGACGGCGGCGACTCGGTCGAGCAGCGCGGCGATGCGTGACCCGTCCACCCTGGTGAGGGCCGGCGCCCCGGCCTGGGCCGTGGTGAGCTCGGCGGTCAGCACCGCGTAGGAGATCTGGTCGGGGGTGGCATCGAGCCGCCGGAGCGCGCCGAGGACCTGTGGATGGTTGGCTTCGAGCTCGACCAGGCGCGGCGCCCCCGACCTCACGAGGGCAGCGCCCCCCTCGGAGCCGAGGGCCGTCGTCCACGCCGTCAGGTCGGTCAGGCCGTGACCGTCGAGGAGCAGTACGCCGTGCCCGGCAGTGCGCAGGTCGTGCAGGTCGGCTGCCAGACGGTCCAACGCAGCCCGCGGTGCGTCGTCGTCCGCTGCGAGTCGATCCCGCCAGTCAGACAGGTGATCGGTGCGACCGCGCAGGTCGTCGAGGTCGGCGACCAGCGAGACGAGATCGCCGTGCCCCCACTCGGTGCGCGCACGTTCGCGGCTCTCCTCGAGCGCCCGGTCAGCGTCGTCGGCGGTCACCAGCAGCGAGAGCGCCGCGGACGCGGCGAACGTCGATCTGGCCGCCGGCACGGCGTACGACTCCTCGACGAGGCGACGCACTCGCCGCCACGCGCCGCTGAAGAACCGGAACGGTGCGCGCTCCTTGGCGCGTGCCACGTCGAGGGCGTGGCGTGCCTCCTCGGGCGCAGGGCGTGCGGACCAGCCGGTGGCCGCCTCGGTGGCCGCCGTGGCCGCGGCCACGAGCCGGGCCTGGGCCTCGCACGCAGCTGCGAGGTCGGTGGCGGTGGCAGAACGGCTCCGTAGCGCGCCCAGACGCCCACGTCGGGCCAGCGGGTCCAGCAGCGCGTGCAGCCGCACCACGCGCTCGACATCGGCGAGCGTCAGGTGGGCGATGGCCTCGGCGAGGCCGGAGCCTCCGGACACGTGCAGGGACCGGACGATGCTCTCGAGCGCGGTCGCGACACGCCCCGCGACAGCGGCGACCTCGGCGTCGGGGCGAGGTCGGTCCAGCGCCTCGACGGCGACCAGCGCGAGCGGGGTGGTGGCCAGGGGGCCGGGCAGGCCGTCGACCAGCCGGTCGACCTCCGCGCGGGCGACCGACCAGGCACGGGTGCTCGGCAGCAGGAGCACCTCGTCGGGGGCCAGGTCGGTGCCCCAGCGGTGGTCACGCAGGTCGACGAGTGCGTCGAGGACCTCGAGGGTGCGCGGGTCGCCGGAGAGCAGGGCGTCGTCGAGGGCTCCGAGCTCGTCGGTGATCGCGGCCAGCTCGTCGACCAGGCGCCGGCGGCGTGCCTCGACCTCGACGAGGCTGTCGCCCGACGCGGCGTTCGACCAGGACTCGTAGGTGTCGCGCATCCCGTGCACGAAGGCCTTCTTGTCCTGCTGGCTGTCGTGGACCAGGGTGCAGACCTCGTCGAGTCCCCGAGAACGCAGCCGCGCGTGCACGACGTCGAGGGCGGCCCGCTTGGCGCACACGAACAGCACCCGCTTGTCCCGTGCCAGGTAGTCGGCGATCAGGTTGGTGATGGTCTGCGACTTGCCCGTGCCGGGAGGCCCTTGGATGACGAAGTTGTCGGCCGCACGTGCCTGGGCGATCGCGGCCATCTGGGAGTCGTCGGCGGGCACGACGAGGTAGCGGTCCTCCAGGCGGTACGGCGTCCCGGTCGCGGGAGACTCCCGGGGCGCCGAGGAGAACAGCTCGTCGAACGCCGGGTGCGGACGCGGGTCGTCGAGCAACGCGTCGTAGTCGCGCACGAGGCTCAGCGTGCGGTAGCTGAAGTTGGCCAGGGTGACCGAGCAGAGGTCAACCTCCCAGGCGAAGGGATTGTCGGTCGCCGTCGATCCGACGGTGAACAGGTCGGTCTCGGTGGCGCCGGGTTCCGGGGCCGCCGTGGCACGCGGGTGAGGAGCGTCGCCGAGCTCGACCGCGACCTCGAGAGGCGCACGGCGCACCCGGTCGGCATAGATCTGCACGCCGAGCGGCGCCCAGTCCGGACGTGTGTAGGAGTAGGGGTAGTGCCGGCGACCGATGACCGGCCGCGTGCCCTGACGGCGTCGCCGGTAGGAGGTCAGCGCAGTCTCGGCCCGGGAGCGGATCAGCTCGATCCTCGGTCGGTCGACGAGCACGATGCCGAGCCCTGCCTGGGTGGCGCGTCCCTGTCGCTCGACGTCCTCGCGGAGCGTCTCGATCGCGTCCGGGTCGCTCAGGTCGACGGTCTCCGGCAGGACGAACCCGTAGAGCTCGCGCAGCTGGTGGCGCAGGACCGGGTTCACCTCGGCCCTGGCGGCGTCGCGCAGCCGCAGGCGGTGGGAGTGGCGGACGCCGCGGCGCTTGGCGACCTCGGCACGCGCCAGCACCAGGGGTGAGGTGATGGTGGTGGCGGGGTCGTCGTGCACGTCGTGCCAGCGCAGGAACGCCACCACGAGCCGCAGTTGGTCCTGACCGAACTCCGAGCGGTCGCGCCGTGCGGTGGCCGCTATCGTGTCGAGGCTCGACTCGGCGTACGGCGCCTCCTCCCAGCGCACCAACGACCCGATGTCGACGGTCCCTCCTGCGCTCAGGCGGCGCGCCATCGGTCCGCCCCAGGTGAAGAGTGACTCGGGGCGGATGGAGCGGACGTCGAGCACGAGGGGCACGGAGGCCTGGGTGAGGTCCAGGGTGCGTGCGGATGGTCGAAAGTGCAGCAGCGGGTTGCGCCGGCTGAGGTCGAAGAGTCGCTCGCGCAGGTGGGCGAGGACCATTTCACGGCGCTCGCGCGGTGGGCCGCTCGCGTCACCGGACAGGACGCGGTCGAGGTCGAAGTCCTCGGGCTGGTCCCGGTAGGTCCGCAGCCGGGTGAGGAGGTCGCGAAGGTCCGCGGGGCGCCGTCGGCGGTCGGGCTCGATCATCGCGGTCAGGATGGCCGCGACCACCGGGTCGAGCCGCGGGACCAGGGCGAACAGGTTGCTGCGGTGGTGCGCCAGGTCGGCGGCGTCGTGGTGGCTCGCCAGGTCGAGGCCCGCGAGCAGCGCGACGATGAGCTCCCCGAGGCCGCCGACGTCCGTGAGCTCGTCGTGGTGGTCGAGCAGGTGCTCCCAGCGTTGCCAGCCGGCCACGATGCGCAGACCCGCGACTGATGCGGGGTCGACGTCGACGACCGTGGTGGTCTCGGTGCGCTCGGTGCGCTCGGTGCGCAGGTCGTGGTGGCGCTCCGCTCCGCACGTGACGTCGAGAGCGGCGGAGCGCAGCTCGCGCTCGGCGTCGGCGATGGCGCGCGGGTGCAGGCGCGGCCGACGGGCCTGGCCGCGCTCGTGGTGCAGGACCAGGCGGTGGTCGAGGACGTCGAGCGCGTCGAGCCCCCGCAGCGGCGCGACGAGTCCGCGGTCGTGGAGCTCGGCGACGGCGTCCAGGAGCGGGAGGGCCAGGGCCAGGACGTCGTCCAGCGGCAATCCACCACGAGAGCCCGCCTCGGCGACGAGACGGCGTACGGCGTCCTGCATCAGGCGTGCACCGACTCGAGGGCGTCCGCCTGCGTGACCAGTCGGGCACGGTGACGCTCGGAGAGACCGAGCTCGTCGGTGACGAACGTCGCGAGCGCGTCTCCCAGGTGCTTGCGCCGCGCAAGGGCGAGGGCCGCCGCCAGCGAGCCGCTCAGGTCGTCGTCGGTCGCGGTCGCGAGGTCGGTCAGGACGGCGCACAGGTAGCGCCGGGTCTCCTGGGGAAGGGCGTCGAGGCGCTCGCGAGCCACCTCGGAGAGCGGCGACGGCGCCGGTGGTGGCGTCACGTCGTACCGCTCGACGAGGGCGAGCCCCTCGGGGCTGCGCAGCTGCTCGAGGAAGGCCGCTTGGCGGACCAGCTCGCGGGTGATCGAGGCGAGGCCGTCCTGGCCGACGAGGTCCAGGGTCGACAGGTCCAGCTGCGCGCCGATGGCCGCGGCGACCTCGGCCTCGAGATCTGCGAGGGACTCGCCGGTGATCCAGCGTTGGAGTGCCCAGGCACGCAGCACGGACTCGGGGTGGGTGCGCCGAGCGCTGGCCGAGGTGGCGAACGAGATCTCGCCGGCCTGGCGCAGGTAGGCCTCCGGGTCGGCCTCCCGCATCCCGGTGGTCACCTTGAGCAGACCACCCACGGCCGCCTCGAGGACGCCGCACGCGACCAGCGCCCCGCGGTCGGCGTACAGCTCGGTGCTCAGCCGCAGCCGCCGAGCCGTCTCGAGGTACTCGCTCGTCGTACGACCGTCGTGCTCGGCGGCCTCGAGCAGGCGTGTCGCCGCGAGGTAGCGGCCGCCCTCGGCGGACCACAGGACGTGGTGGGCGAGCTCGTGGCCCATCACGGCGGTCAGCTCGTCGTCGTCGAGGAGCTCCATCAGCGAGCCGCTGATGACGATGATGGCCGCGTCGGGCACGAAGACCAGCTCGGCGTTGGGTCCGACGGGCTGCTCGTCGGCGTGGACCTGCACCGGTACCGTGACGCCGAGTGCGCTGGCCGCCCGCAGGAGGGACTCGTGGGGACGCGGGTGCGATCCGGGCTCGAGGCGGTAGGTGTGGCGGAGCAGGTCGTCGTCGGTGGTCCCCACGGTCCGGGGGAGCAGGGAGGCGAAGGCGCGGGGGTTCTCCCGCTCGAGGATCTCGGCCACCGAGCGGTGGTAGGGGAGCGGGGTCAGCTCACGGAGCACGTGCCCCATCCTGCCGTGTCCGGCGAGATGGGGCGCGGATCAGTGGGCGAAACGGCTGCTCAGCGGAGCGCGGCGTGCCGGCGCACGATCGGCAGGCGGCCCCATGCACGACCGAGGCCCCACGTGCTCCCGGCACCGACGGCGGCCAGGGCGACCAGCGAGATGGCTCCGAGGACGTGATCGTCGATGACGGGGTTGGTCTCCGGGGGCAGGGCCGCCGACCACATCATCAGGTAGAGCAGCGCGCCGCTCGCCGCGGCTGCACGCATCGCGATGCCCAGCGTGAAGGCGGTGCCGATGCCCAGCAGCCCCAGCATGAACAGCCAGTCGACCCATGCCGCTCCGGCGATCGACTGGTAGGCGTGCGCGAAGGGACCGTCCGTGCCGAACGACAGGAAGCCCTCAGTGGGGGATCCTCCCTTGACCCAGGCAGCGTCCCCGAAGCGGTCGAGCACACCGTCCTGGTTGTACCCGGTGTGGAACCCGAGGGCGAGCAGCTTGTCGAAGAAGGCCCAGAGGAAGGTGAGGCCGAAGCCGATCCTCAGGAGGGCCAAGGCCTGGGCGGCACGTGGAGTGACCTGGCGGGTGCCCTCCTCTGCTGCAGACTGGCTGCCGCTGGCGGATGCGGCCGAGACGGCGGGGGTGCGGTGCGGGTGCAGAACGGTCATGGCGGTGTCTCCTCGCTGGATGGGTGGGACGGGGGTCAGGACTGGTGGGTGGGAACGACGGCGACGGGTACGGACGCGTGCTCGAGGACCTCGGCCGAGACCGACCGGTAGAGGATGCGGTGCATCAGACGTGCCGGGTGGTGGCCGACGACGACCAGGGCGGCGTCGGTAGCCGCCTCGATCAGCTCCTCCGGATTGGTGAAGTGCCGCAGCTCGGAGGTGACCTCGACGTCGGGGAATTTCTCGCCCAGGCCGGCGCAGGCTTCGGCCAGGAGACGACGGGCGTCCTCGACCAGCTGGGGATCGAGCTCGTAGGCGGTCCACAACAAGTGCTCGACGTGCAACGGCAGGGCCATCGCCGATGCGTGCCGGACGGCGAACTCGATGACCTCGAGACCTGCCGGGGTGCCATCTATCAGCGCCAGCACGTGGTCTCCGGCGTCGTCTGAGCCAGGGCGGACGACCACCACGGGACAGTGGGCGCTCCGGCTCACCTCCCGGCTGACGGAGCCCAGCAGGAGGCTGGCGATCGGTCCGCGACCGCGCGAGCCGAGGACGAGCAGGTGTGCCTGCTTCGAGGCCTCCACCAGGCTCACGCGTGGGTCCACGGTGCCGGTGATCGCCGCCAGGTCCAGCTCGGGGCGACGGGCGCGCAGGCGCTCCAGGGCGGAGTCGGTGACGTGGGCGCCGGCGGCAAGGACCGACTCGCGCAGCGCGGACAGCGACGTGAGCTCGCCGGTGTAGCCGACGCTGCTCCACGGCACCGGTGGCGCCTCGGTGTGCAGGACCGTCAGGCTGCGGCGAGCACGTGCGGCGAGGTCGGCGGCCCAGTCCAGCGCATCGTCACTGCCCTGGGAGTCGTCGACGCCGACGACGATCGTGCCGCGGGGGATCTCGTGGAGCTCAAGGTGTGTGGTCATGTCCAGAGCGTGCTCGGAGCCGGCGCCGGCGCCCACGGCCGAGCGACCTCTCCCCGCGGGACCTAGGTCCTAGAAGGTCCCGGGCCCGGTCCCGGCCGAGCGCCCTCGGGACCGGTGCCGATCGGTCGGACGATCGTGACCTCCTCGAGGGAGCGACGTGTCGTGCGAGGAGATCCGGTGTGGCCGATCGGCTGCCAGCCGACCCTGACCAGCAGCTGGGGCAGGACGAGACCTCCGAGGACCGAGGAGCGCAGGCTCTCACGGGTCTCCTCGATCTCGATGACCTGGCTCAGGGGTACCACCGCGAGCCCCCGCCGTACGGCGGTCAGCCAGAGGGCTCCCAGGGACTCGCCCACGTTCGTCCAGGAGTCGGGGGTGTCTGCCTGGCTGCACAGCACGACCAGGACGTCGTGCACCTCCACCGAGGTCCCGGTCCCGGTGAGCCACCGCGTGCCCCCGACGTCCTCGAGGAGCGCGCCGCCTCCGAGGCGCTGGGCGAGATCGACCAGGTGCTCGACACGAAACCGGTCGACCACGTCGGGGAGTGACACGGCGAGCCCGCCCCGGGAACTGGCCGACGCGCACAACTCCTGGATCAGCTCCTCCGCCACCGGCCAGGAGGTGAAGCGACGACGGTCCGTACGGCGCTGCGTCAACGCCGTGAGCTCGGCGGCACCCTCCGACGAGGCGAAGGACGGCACCAGGTCCAGGCGTGCGACGAGGCCGTGGCGGTCCCCGGGACTGTGGGGGAACCGCGACACGACCGCGTCCCAGCCGAGTCCCCGCGCGGCCACCTCGGCGTGGTGGAGTGCGAGGCCGCAGCTGATCAGCAGGTGCCGTCCGGCCGGGTCGTCCCGCCGCCGCCACCGCCCCCAGTCGGCGTAGAGGTGGATGGTGGTGTCGTCCACGCTCCAGCTCCAGGGTTGGGTGTTCTGGATGCTCGGGGCACGACGCGCCAGGTCGACCACCCGCAGGGCAGGGGACGGGGCTCCGGAGACGGTGTTGACGCCGCTGGCGGTGCGTGGTGTCGCCCGTGACATGACGATGCGCTCCGATCGTCGGAAGAGGGAGCCACATCCTGCGCCTCCCCTGGTGCTCGAGGTCAGGGGCGAAGGTCCCGACCTCGCAGGCCGGCATCTCTGGTCGACCGGCGAAGGCATCGCTAGCGTTGAGCCGTGACCAGCACGGACCCGCCCCCGACCCCCCCGGCCAGCGACGACGACGGGCGGGCGCGGTCGATCACGGTGTTCCTGCTCGATGACCACGAGATCGTGCGTCGGGGGATCCGCGAGCTGCTCGAGGGAGAGGACGACATCGAGGTGGTGGGGGAGTCGGGGCTCGCCCAGGAAGCAGCTCGTCGCATTCCCGCCCTGCGACCCGATGTCGCCATCCTCGACGGTCGCCTTCCGGACGGGACCGGGATCGATGTGTGCCGCGAGATCCGCTCGCGGGAGCCGGCCACGAAGGCGTTGATCCTGACGTCGTACGACGACGACGAGGCCGTGATCGCGGCCATCATGGCGGGAGCGGCGGGATACCTCCTGAAGCAGGTGCGCGGCAGGGACCTGGTCGACACGGTGCGCCGGGTGGCGGCAGGACAGTCGATGCTCGATCCGCAGGTGACGGCGCAGGTGCTCGAGCGGGTACGCAACGGGCCCGCCGTCGACCCCCGGCTCGCCCAGCTGACCGCGCAGGAGCAGCGCATCCTCGGTCTGATCGGGCGGGGGATGACGAACCGCCAGATCGCGGAGGAGATGTTCCTCGCGGAGAAGACGGTGAAGAACTACGTGTCGGCGCTCCTCGCCAAGCTCGGCTTGAACAGTCGCACGCAGGCTGCGCTCTTCGTCGCCAAGCACCAGAGCGACACCTAGCAGCGGCGACGACGACTCAGCTGGAGGGCCGGAGTCGTCGACCGCTGACGGAGGTCGGGTCGAGGCGCAGGTGCAGCGGTCGAGCACCCGAGGGCCACACGTCGACGCCCGGCTCGTCGCGATGGGCACGGAACTCGACGTGGGCGCGACCACGGATCAGGACACTCCACCCCGATCGCGCCATCGGGTCGTGTCGGTCGACCTCGAATGCCACCGCAGCGTCGTCGCACTCGCTGGCCATCGCCGAGTAGGCAGCAGTACGGACGAGCACCTCGCGTCCGTCCAGGACGAAGTTGACCGGCACGATCGTGATGCCGCCGCTTCCCTGCCAGGCCATCCGGCCGACGACCGCGGACGAGACGAGGTTCCAGCAGTCGTGCTCACTCAGCTCCTGGAGCTGGCGTTCGGCGGACCGGTCCTGGTGCATGATCGCCTCCTCGTGGCGGGTCGTCCCCCTAGTCTGGGTAGGCCCGCTCGACGGCGCAGGGGGCAGAGGTCCTGTCATGGCGGGACCTGGGTCAACGGCTCGGGGCCGAGAGGAGGTCAGGGTGGACGGCGGCACGACGAACGAGCATTCATCGCTGCGTGAAGCCGAGCTGGACGCCCTGTTGCGCGAGGTGCTGGCGCGGGTCGAGGGAGTGCTGGACGAGAAGGAACGTCTGCGGCTGCTCCTCGACGCTGTCGTCACGGTGGCCGCGGACCTCAGTCTGGACGGCGTCCTGGCTCGGATCGTGACCATCGCGGGTGCTCTGGTGGATGCCCGGTACGCGGCGCTCGGCGTGCTCGGAGAGGGGGCGGACAAGCGGTTGCGGATGTTCATCCACCACGGCATCTCCGACGAGGCGGCCACCGTCATCGGCGACCTGCCGACCGGGCACGGACTCCTGGGGCTGATCATCGACCGGCCGGAGCCGCTGAGGTTGCACGACATCGCCGAGCACCCGAGCTCCTTCGGCTTCCCGGCCGAGCACCCTCGGATGCGCTCGTTCCTGGGTGTCCCCATCCGCACCCGCGGACGTGTCTTCGGCAACCTGTACCTCACCGAGAAGGTCGGCGGCACCGATTTCACCGCCCAGGACGAGGAGATCGTGGTGGCGCTCGCTGCGGCGGTCGGTGTCGTGATCGAGAACGCTCGCCTCTACGAGGCGGCGCAGCGCCGGGAGGTCTGGTTGTCGGTCACGGCCGAGATCACCGCGCTCGTCGCCGCCTCGTCGACGTACGAGGAGACCCTCGACGCGATTGCCGACAGCGCTCGACGCACGGCCGGTTCCGACCGCTCATGGATCGTCTCCGTCTCCGAGCCGGGGGCCGCCGAGGTCGTGGCGTCGTCGGGTGCCGACTGCGACCTTCCGGGTGGGGCGTCTGGCCTGCCGATCTGGGACGACAGCCCGGCGACGGGACTCGAACCGTGGCCCTGGGTCTCGGCTCCCGTCGGAGCCGATCGGCTCGGTCGGGCCCTGGTGCTGGCGCTCGCGTGGTCGGAGGCACGCCGAGACACCTTCGACGAGGTGGATCCCGCCCTGCCGGAGAGCTTCGCCAAGCAGGTGGGGATGGCGATCGCGGTGTCCCAGGGTCGTGAGACCGATGAGCGGCTCGCCGTCCTCGAGGACCGTGACCGAATCGGGCGAGACCTTCACGACCTGGTCATTCAGCGCCTCTTCGCCGTGGGGCTGGGGCTCGAGAGCACGGCGCGTCGTTCGACCGACTCGGGGACGGCCGAGCGCCTGGCCACAGCCGTGGACGACCTCGACGCGACGATCAAGGACATCAGGCGCACGATCTTTGCGCTCGGCACCGTCGGTGACTCGACGGACCTGCAGTCCGAGGTCACCCGGATGGTCGAGCGCGCCGGGGAGACACTGACATTCCGACCCAGCCTCACGTTCGAGGGTCCGGTGCGCACGCTCGTCCCACCCGAGGTCGCCCCCGACCTCCTGGCCGTCCTGGCCGAGGCCGTCTCGAACGCGAGTCGTCACGCCGGGGCATCGGCGCTCGACATCGTCCTGGCGGTCGGGCGCGACGTCGTGCTCACCGTGACCGACGACGGCAGGGGTCTACCGGGGGCGGTGGTCGAGAGCGGAGTGAGGAACATTCGTCACCGCGCCCATCGCCTGGGAGGCTCGTTCGCCATCGGGGACGGTCCGAACGGCGGGACACGCCTGGTGTGGTCGGTGCCTGCGGTGCGTACTGATGCTCCCGAGGAGCCCACCTGATCGACTGCGCTGATGCGGGTATGAGCGTTGCGCGCCGCACGCGCGGGCCGGGATGGCCTCCACCATCTTCTGGATCGACGCGCAGGATCGACCCTGATCAGGCCTCGCGAGCCTCGATGGCGTCGAGGTCGCGCAGCGCGAAGCGGAGGTGCTCCCACTCCTCGCCGATGATCGTGTGCAGGCAGTGCAGCGCCGCGACCTTCCGGTCCGGGGCCCAGGGGTGCGAGCAGTCGGCTGCGAGGCCGGCGGGCGTGGCCGAGTCCAGGTAGTCGCTCACCACGGCCTGTCGCTCCGCCCGCACGGCCAGGACCTCGGTGTAGGACGGATCGGTGCCCGAGAAGACCGACGTGTCGTAGCCGTCGCTCGCGTACTCCGCGTGGGGTTGGCCGAGGGGATGGAGGGGATCCGGGATCCCCAGCACGGCCCCGCGGAGCCAGACGTCGGTGGCCATGACGAGGTGGCGCAACGTCTGGGCGAAGCTCCACTCACCGTCCACCCTGATGTCGACCGTGCCCGGCGGCATGCCCGCCGCGCGGTCGAGAGCCGAAGCCCAGGCGCCCTCGACGGCGGCGTACGCCGACCGGAGGCCCGGCGGGTCGGTGGACCGGCGCTGACTGCGTCCGGGGAATCGCCGGTCGAGCTCGGCCTGCACCAGGGGCGCCACGTCGATGCCGTTGACCAGTAGCGAGCCGCCCTCCTCCATGAGCCAGGGGGCGTCCAGGTCGGCGCCCTGCAGGTCGACCGAGCGCATCACGGCACCCGACAGGTCGCAGCGCTCGAAGCGTGCCCCGCGCAGGTCGGTGTCGCGGAACTCCCGGGGCAGCTCGTTATTGGTCATGATTGCTCCGCTCGGACAGGGGAGCACACCGTCGCACGACCGTCGCCGGTGTGTCATCAGGCGCGCGGGCCGGGGCGGGGTGGTGCGGACGGGCTGGCCTGTAGGCCGGGTTCTGTCCCGCTCCGTGAGGAGCGAGGGCGACCATCCATCTACGACGACCGTTGCCGGCCGCCTCCAGCGATCTACCCGTGCACTCGGGCGAGCAGCCCTCGAGCATGCACTGTTTGATCTTGCTCCGGGCGGGGTTTGCCGAGCCACGCCGGTCACCCGGCGTGCTGGTGGTCTCTTGCTCCACCGTTTCACCCTTACCGCTCCTGTCGTGAGACCGGAGTGGCGGTCTGTTCTCTGTGGCACTGTCCCGCGGGTCACCCCGGGTGGGTGTTACCCACCGCCCTGCTCTGTGGAGCCCGGACCTTCCTCGGTGCACCGATCACTCGGCACAACGCGGTCGCCCGGCCAGCCCATCCGCTCGAGCAGGATAGCGGTTCATCCGGCCAGGGTGTCCTTCGTCGCCGGCGGCAGTGTTGCCACGGCGATCAGCGTGGTCAGTGGGACGGCGAGCACCAGGCCGATGCTGGTGGCCAGCGTGCGCACGACCTCCTGGCCGATCTCCTCGGTGGCGAGCAGGTCGAGGAACGGGCGGTCGTAGAGGGAGAGCACGAGCAGGATCGTCAGTGCGGTGCCGGCGTAGGCGAAGACGATGGTGTAGATCGTCGAGGCGATGTGGTCGCGCCCGATCCGCATCCCGCTGGCGAAGACGCGTCGCCTCGAGACCGTCGGGGCGGCCCCGCGGATCTCCCACACCGCCGATGCTTGGGTGATGGTGACGTCGTTGAGGACCCCGAGTCCGGCGATGATGATGGCGCAGGTCAACAGCCCTTGGAACGACAGGTCACCGGCCAGGGTGCTGAGGATCCGGTCGCCGTCATCGACCACGCCCGTCAACCGGGACCCACCCACGGCGAGGACGCTGAGCACGGCGGTGAGCACGATGCCGACGAGCGTCCCACCGAGCGCCGCGCTGGTGCGCAGCGAGAAGCCATGCGTGGTGTAGAGGACGACGAACATGATCGCCGAGGAACCGACCACCCCGACGAGCGGCCCGCTCTCGCCGGAGAGCAGCGCCGGGAGCATGAACGTCAGGATCACCGCAGCGGCGAAGGCCAGTCCGACCAGCGCCAGGAAGCCTCGGAGCCGAGCGACCGCGAGGACGACGACCACGAAGATCGCGAACAGCAGGGCGACCGGTGCGCTGCGCACCGTGCCGAAGTAGTTGTACGTCGGTTCCTCACCGGCCTGGGCGGGTGTCCTGATCAGCTTGACGGTGTCGCCCTCGGCCAGGCCCGCCTCCAGCACGTCGGGGGGGACGTTGACCTCGAGACGGCTCTCGATGCCCACGCCCTCGGTGACCTGCAGGGTGACGCGACCGCACCCGTCGTCGTCGGTCAGGTCCTCGCACGCAGGCTGTACGGCGAGCACGTCGGCGCGCGGGAACGTCACCCCCGGCGCGGCGAAGCTCACCTCGTCGGAGAGGGAGTCGACCTGCTCGCCGTCCGGCCACAGGGCGAGGACCCCGATGATCGTGAGGAGACCGGCCACAGCCAGGAGCCCGAGCAGGACGGTGCGGGGACCGCGCTCGACCGGAACCGATGCGTCCCCGTGTGCCCCGTGGTGACCCGAGCGGTGGGCGTGCGAACCCGCCACGCGGTGCTGCTCAGGCCAGTCGCACGATGGCGACGTCGGCGTCCAGGCGCGAGGTGCCGACGCCGGAGTAGATGCCGCTGATCGGCTTCACGTCAAGGTAGTCACGACCGAAGGCGACGCTGATGTAGCGGTCGTCGGGCTCGACGTTGTTGCACGGGTCGAAGCCGTGCCAGCCGTCGTCCCACCACTCCACCCACGCGTGGGAGTAGCCGTGCACCGTCTCCCCGATCACAGGATCGGTGTCGGGGTGGAAGTAACCGGAGACGTAGCGGGCCGGGATCCCGACCGAGCGCAGGCCGCCCACGACGAGGTGCACCATGTCCTGGCACACCCCGGCGCGCTGCTGCCACGCCGTCGCGGCCAGCCCGCCGACCAGCGTGATACCGGGCACGAACTCGACCTCGTCGTGCACGAGCGCACACAGGTCGCGAGCGGCGTCACCGGGCAGCTCGTGGTCGGCGGCGACCTGCTTGGCGCGCTGCTCGAAGTCGGCAGGGGCGGCCACCATGGGCGGCGTGCCGAGGAACTCGGTCCAGCGATCCGCGACCTCGCGATCGGCGAGAGCCTCCCACGTGAGCGACGCCGGGGGAGCCGGCGTGCGGTTGGTCTGCACCGTGGAGGTGGCGCTGACCGTCATCGCCTCGTGGGGGTCGACGACCTCGAAGGCCGTGACGTGGGTGCCGAAGTAGTCGCGGTACTCGAAGGTCCACGGCTTGGGACTGACCTCGACGCGGCTGTGCACCACGATCTGGTCGACCGTCGTGACGGGCGTGAGACGGGCCTGGTTGTAGGAGGCCACGGCCTTGCCGTCGTAGTCGTACGTCGTGGTGTGGTCGACGCGCAGCTGCATGCTCATCGGTGTGCCACCTTTCGGGTGCTCATCAGTTGCTTCCCATGCCGAGCCAGGACTGGGCTTCGGAGCCGGCGAAGAAGCGGCGGGTGACGGCCTCGGTGGCCAGTGCACAGGTGCGCTGCAGACGTTCCATCTCGCTGGGGAGATCGGCCACGACGTCGGACAGCGATCGGTACTCCAGCTCGGCGCGCGTACGGCCGAGCAGCCGTTGGGCGTCGTTCTGGAAGCCCGCTCGCTGGCCCGAGGACTCGAGGTTGTCGAGGCACACCTCGGCGCGGTTGAGGGAGAAGACGACCGAGCGCGGGAAGAGCCGGTCGAGGAGCAGGAACTCCGCGGCAGCGCGCTCGGTCTCCTGTCCGCGGTAGGTGCGCAGGAACGCCTCGTAGGCACCACAGGCTCGCAGGGTGTTGGTCCACTGAGCCGTGGTGCTGGAGGTGATCGAGGCGGTCGCGACCAGCCGCGAGGTCATGTCGGCCCGCTCGACGCAGCGGCCGAGCATCAGGAACTGCCAACCTTCGTCGCGCGTCATCGTCGCGTCGGCGGTGCCGTTGATCAGCGCGGCGCGTTCGCGCACCCACTGGAAGACGCCCGGGGCGCGCCGGGCGCCGAACTGACCGGAGACGATGTCGCGGTTGGCGGTGTTGATGACCTCCCACAGGGGCACGGAGAGCGTCTCGCGAGCGCGTCGAGCGCTCTCTCGGGCGGCACCGATCGCGGCCGCGATGGAGACCGGCGAGGTGGGGTCGTAGGCCAGCGTGTTGAGGACGTAGGACAGGTCGACGTGCTCGGGCGTGTCCTCGACGCCCATGATGGACAGCAGGCCGTGGCAGATCTCGTCCTGGTCGAGCGTCGCGTCCTCGAGGATCATCTGGGTCTGGACGTCGAGGATCCGGGCGGTGTCCTCGGCGCGCTCGACGTACCGGCCGATCCAGAACATCGACTCGGCGATGCGGCTCAGCATGAGGTGCCTCCCGTGACGTCGTCGCGGCCCGTGGTGCGGGCTCGGGCCTGCTGCTGCTGCTCGGCCTGCTCGTGCATCGAGGTGATCGCGGGGCCTGCCGGCGCTGCGGGAGCGGGCGTGCTCGGTGGTGCAGGCTCGACGGGTTCGGGCTCGACGATGTCTTCGAGGACCTCCGGCTCGGGCCCGCGCGCGGCGGCCTCGATCGGCTCGGGTGGCGTGACGGGACCGGCCAGCACCCAGGTGTCCTTCGAGCCGCCCCCGCGCGAGGAGTTGACGATGAGCTCGCCCTTGGCGAGCGCGACGCGGGTGAGACCACCGGGCAGCACCCATACCCGGTTGCCGTCGTTGACGGCGAAGGGGCGCAGGTCCACGTGACGCGGACCGAGCTCACCGTCGACGAACGTCGGCACGGTGGAGAGCTGGACCACCGGCTGCGCGATCCACGACCGCGGATCCTCGAGCACCTTGACCCGCAGCTCGTCGAGCTCGGCCTTGCTGGCGCGAGGTCCGATCACGATGCCCTTGCCGCCCGATCCGTCGACGGGCTTGAGGACCAGCTCGTCGAGGCGGTCGAGGACCTCCTCGCGCGCGTCGGCGTCGCCCACGCGCCAGGTGTCGACGTTCTTGAGGATCGGCTCCTCGTTGAGGTAGTAGCGGATGATGTCGGGCATGTAGGTGTAGACGAGCTTGTCGTCGGCCACCCCGTTGCCGACCGCGTTGGCGAGCGTGACGTTGCCGGCCCGGGCCGCGTCGATCATCCCCGGGCACCCGAGGATGGAGTCGGCGCGGAAGTGCACCGGGTCGAGGAACTCGTCGTCGATGCGTCGGTAGATCACGTGCACGGGCGCCAGGCCCTGCGTCGTACGCATCATCACGCGTCCCCGGCGACACTCGAGGTCACGCCCCTCGACCAGCTCCACGCCCATCGTCCGCGCCAGCAGGGCGTGCTCGAAGTAGGCGCCGTTGTAGACGCCAGGGGTGAGGACGACGATGTTCGGGTCGGTGACTCCGGCCGGGGCCGCGGCACGCAGCGCGGCCAGGAGGCGCTGGGGGTAGCCCGCGACCGGCCGGATGCGGTGCTCGGCGATCGTCTCGGGCAGCGCCGCGCTGATCGCACGTCGGTTGGTCATCACGTAGGAGACACCGGACGGCACGCGGACGTTGTCCTCGAGCACCCGGAACTCGCCGGCGTTGTCGCGGATCAGGTCGATGCCCGACACGTGGACGCGTACGCCGTTCGGTGGGCGCACGTTGGCCGAGGCGCGGTGGTAGTGCGAGGACGTGGTGATGACCCGCCGGGGGATCACTCCGTCGTCGAAGACGCGCCCGGCGTCGTAGACGTCGGCCAGGAAGAGCTCGAGGGTCTTGACGCGCTGCTGGACTCCGGCCTCCATCGTCGACCAGGTGTCCTGCTCGATGACGCGCGGCAGGATGTCGAGGGGGAATGCCCGCTCCTCGCCACCGATGTCGAAGGTGACGCCCTGGTCGAGGTAGCTGGCCTGCAGTGCCTCGACGCGACTCACCAGCTCGGGCGTGGTCATCTGCTCGAGGGACTCACGCAGACGCAGGTACGGCGGCCTCAGTGTGTCGCCGTCGAACATCTCGTCGTATGCAGGTCCTGTGCCGCCGTAGCCTTGGAACATCGCCATGACCAGACCCTAGTGGTCCTGCCTGAGTCCGCCAGGGGTGGTGGGGTATCTCGTCAGGGGTTGGTGAGGATCTCCGCGCCGTCCCGGGTGACGAGGAGGGTGTGCTCGAACTGCGCCGAGCGCCGTCCGTCGGCGGTCACGACGGTCCAGTCGTCGTCCCACATCTCCCACGCGCGCGTGCCGAGGTTGAGCATCGGCTCGATGGTGAAGGTCATCCCGACCTCGATCAGGTCGTCGTGGTAGGGGTCGTCGTAGTGGGGCACGATGAGGCCGGAGTGGAACGACGTACCGATGCCGTGGCCGGTGAACTCCTGGACGACGCCGTAGCCGTGCCGCTTGGCGTAGGCCTCGATCACGCGCCCGATGACGTTGATGCGGCGACCTGGCTTGACGGCGTTGATGCCGCGTTGGAGCGCCTCGCGGGTGCGCTCGACCAGGAGCCGCGACTCCTCGTCGACGTCGCCGGCCAGGAAGGTCGCGTTGGTGTCGCCGTGCACGCCGTCGAGGTAGGCGGTGATGTCGATGTTGACGATGTCGCCGTCCTCGACGACCCGGCCGTCGGGGATCCCGTGGCAGATGACCTCGTTGACGCTCGAGCACAGCGACTTCGGGAAGGCCCGGTAGCCGAGCGTGGACGGGTAGGCGCCGTGGTCGCAGAGGAACTCGTGACCGATCCGGTCGAGCTCGTCGGTCGTGATCCCCGGCGCGACGTGCGAGCCGACCAGCTCACGGGCCTGCGCGGCCAGTCGCCCGGCGACACGCATCTTCTCGATCGTCTCGGCGTCCTTGACCTCCGGGAGGTCGTCCGGCGTCGGGGAGGGGCGGTCGACGTACTCCGGGCGCGCGATCGAGGCGGGCACCGGACGCCGCGGTGAGACGGTGCCGGCAACGACGCGGCTCGACGTGGAGGGTGCGGGGGAGGTCACGCCCAGAGTGTAGTTTCGGCCCCATGCCCACTGATCCCGAGGCACCCGAGTACTGGTACTGCATCAAGCACTCCCGTGTGGAGGGCCACGACGGGTGCCCCAACAAGGACCGGCTCGGTCCCTACGAGACCCAGGCAGAGGCGTCGCGGGCCCTCGAGACCGCCGCGGAGCGCACCGAGGCCTGGGACCACGACCCCCGATGGAACGACGACGAGCTCGAGGACTGAGCGTGCTCGAACGCCGGCGCGTGGCGCGACCACCCAAGGCGGTGTCGTTCTGGCCGTACGGCGGCATGTGCCTGATGGCGGCCGCCTTCTTCCTGTACGGCGCCAGCGCGCTCGTGGCCCCGTGGTGGGCCGTGGTCCTGCTGCTGTTCGTGTGGTTGCTGATGTTCGTCAAGGCGTGCTCGTGGTGGACGCCTCACCCTCAGCGGATCACGGTGCTGGCCATCGCGGCGATGGTGCTGTGGTTCGTGACGTTGTTCGCCGGGGCGGCGTTCCTCGGGTGGAGCGCGTGAGCCACGGCGCCGCAGGTCCGAGGACCGGCGACGCCGTGGCCAGGCGCGTTGGGTGACGAGTAGAGCTTCGCTCTCCTAGCGGCGAGCCCTCAGCACGAGCTTGGCGCTGGTGGCAGCGTCGTTCTCCGCCGAGGGCACCACGTACAGGCTGAGGACGTGGCGGCCCTTGGCGAGCTTGGGCACGGTGACGCGCTTGTTGGCCTGGTGCCCGATCATCAGGGACTTCACGACAGAGGATCCGTCGTAGAGCAGGACGGGCACCCGACCCTTGACGCCGCTGTCCAGGGTGACCCGGATCTTCGCCTTCGTCCCGACCGTGACCTTGGGAGAGACCAGGCGGGCCTCGATCGTCGGCGTGGCGGGGGAGATCCGCAGCGACGCGGTCGCCTTGCTACCCGCCACCGTGTCGGAGCCGCCGTACGACGCCGTCACGAGGTGGGTGCCCACGGGCGTGCGTCTGGGCAGCGTCACCGTGGCGATGCCGTTGCTCAGCGTGCCCCGCACCGTGGTGCCCGCGACCTCGACCTCGACCTGACCTGTGGCCGCCGGGTCGGCGGCCACCGTCACGGTGGCCGAGACCGGCTCGCGGTACTTCGTGGTGGACCCCTCGAGGTCGAGCGAGGTCACCGACTCGGCCGGACCGGTCCAGTCGAGCGCCGGTGCGAACTGCGTCTGGACGTGGGCGTCGACGAGCTGCTCGAGCGCGTAGCCCATGCCGAGGATCTCGGTGTCGGCCCAGGCGCGGCCGACGATCTGGATGTTGTTGGTCTGTCCCTCGGTGTTCAGCCCCACGGGGAGGATGACGGTCGGCAGACCGACGCTCTGGGTGATGACCCCCGAGCTGCGGTCGGCGCTGAAGATCGCGGAGGAGGCGTCGTTGTTGCCCATCGAGGACAGGAACCCGGGGTAGATGACGGCGTCGACAGGCGTCTCGGCTGCGGTGTCCATCCACTCGGCGGCGTTCACCTTGTACTGGTCGCGGCGAGCCAGCAGGTTCTCGACACTGGTGTCGTCCATCGGTTGGGCGGTGTAGTTGCCCGACACGTTGTACGGCAGGTTGAGGGGGTTCTCGAAGAGCTCCTCGGTCGTGTAGGGGAACGTCGCCGGGCGCTCGATGGCCTGGTAGAGCTCCCAGCCCTCGGCGCCGGCGGAGCCGCTCGTGGGGAAGTCGCTGGAGGGCGGGTTCGTCGGTGCGCCCGTGATCGGCACCAGTGTCGCCCCGGCCGCCTCGAAGGCTGCGGTCACCTGCGCCAGCACGGTCGGACCGGCGTCGTCGTCGGCGACCTGCGTCGACTGGAAGGACTCCGGCCGGTAGCCGATGACCTTGCCGGCGAGGGCTCCCGCGTCCAGGGCGCTGTGCCACTCGGTCGGACGCAGGTCGTTGTCGACCCGAGTCGTCAGCAGGTCGGCGGGGTTGTTGCCCGTCGTCCGGGTGGCCGTGGCGTCGAGGATGGAGGCGACGTCGGTCACGCTCTTGGCCATCGGGCCCGCGTAGTCGGTGGCCCAGGTGAGCGGCATGACCCCGTCGGTGCTGGTGAGGCCGTCGGTGCCGCGGAAGGTGGTCAGGCCCGCCCCGGTCGAGGGTGCGTAGAGGGAGACGCCGGTCTGGGTGCCCATGGCGGCGGCGGCGAGGTCGGTCGCGACTGCGGTCGCCGATCCGCCGCTTGATCCGAATGATGTCTTGGACGGGTAGAGGCCGTTCCACGTCTGCATGTAACCGCTCTCGCTGAACGACCCGGAGTTCGCGAACTCAGAGAGGTTGGTCTTGCCGATGATGACGGCCCCGGCCTCGCGGAGCTTGGCGACCTGCCAGGCGTCTGCGCCGGGTTCCCACGTCTCAAGGGCACGCGTGCCACCGGTGGTGGGCATGTCTGCGGTGTCGTAGATGTCCTTGACACCCATCGGAATGCCGAGGAGGTTTCCGGTCGCGCCCGCTGCGCGTGCGACATCGGCGGCGCGGGCCTGTGCCAGCGCGGTGTCGGCCACCGTGATGAACGAGTGGAAGCCATAGGACCCGCCGTCGTACGCCGCGATCCGGTCGAGGTAGGCCCGGGTGACCTGGACCGACGTGACGGTCCCGGCAGTGAGGTCCTCCTGCAGCTCGGCGATGGTCTTCCCGGTGACGTCGTAGGCGACATCGGTCGAACCGGGTGTTTCCAGGGCTGCTGCCGGCAGGTCGAGGGGGTCCGTCCCGGCACACGCAGCGGCGTAGTCGGTCAGGTCCCAGTTCTGCAGGGTGCAGATCTCGTCGGAGGTCAGGGTGGAGAAGTCAGGTGCGGCGGCGAGCGCGGCCGTGGTGGCGACGATCTGCGTCGAGTCGCCTCGTTCTCCCGTCAGGACGTAGTGCATCAGTGAGACGGTCGCGCCGGGCTCGACCGCAAGATCGTGGATGAAGCCGATGTCGTTGGCCGAACTGCCTGAGGTCGAGTAGGCGACCTCGAAGGGGTTGGCCTGCTGGTTGCCGAGGGCCTGGACGCCGTCGCCGACCACGACACCGGAGGGGCGGTAGTTGCCACCCGTGGCCGTGGCGACCCAGCTGTCTGTGACGTCGATCGTTGCGTCGCCGCTGGAGGAGTCGACGACCGCTCCGGCAGTGTTCTCCGCGAGCCCGTAGCCGAGCGATCCTCCGAAGGACACCTCCACCGTCGCTGACGTCGTGCCGGCGTTCGTGAAGGTGTCGAAGAAGCTGGTGGTGCCGGTGGTGGCATCGACGTCGACCTTCCGCGACATCAGGACGTCGCCGAGTCGCACGGACCGGGTGGAGCGGAAGCTGCCATCGCCGTCGGCGGTGAGACCGTAGCCGCGAACCATCTGGTCGTTCATGCGCGGGTCGACGGCACCGTCGGTCCCGTCGAGGTGGACGAAGACGTTGCCGAACCCCTCCATCCGCGAGTTGCTGATGTTGCGGATCGAGCCGGTGTCGAGACCGGGTCGACGGGCGTCATTGATGTTGATCGACGCCCCGAGGTCGGTGGCGACGGTAGTGATGGCCTGCGCGGCGGGCATCGCGATCGTGCTGAGGCAGGCGGCCGCGCTCAGGGAGGCGACGATGGACCCGGCGATCAGGCGCCGGGGAGGAACGAGTGGCATGGGGGACTCTCTTGCTCGTCGATAGGGACGAGCAAGTTCTACGTCTCCCGTGTAACGGTAAGAGGCCTCCTCATCGCGCGGGAGGTTACGGTCGGGGTGCCTGTCGAACGATTGTCCGCAGTGACGCCGAGCCCGGGGTCAGCGACGCGGCTTGACCAGCAGGATCTCGCCCTGGCCGTCGACACCGTCGGTGGCGACGAGCAGGTTGTTGTTCCTCAGCTGGGTCACGGTGCGCAGCCGTCCGTAGCGCTGCAGGGCCTTCGGCACGAAGACACGCGGGTCGCGGCCCGACGCGTCGAACTTCATGAACAGCACGCGCTCGGCCTTCAGCGCCGCCACGGCGAGGGCGCCCCGGTAGCGACCCCACTTCTTGCCTGCCACGAAGCTGGAGCCGGAGGTGGCGAGGGTGGGACTGCCGGAGCTCCAACGGGCAGCGACCTGGGGGCCGGGAAGGCCCTGATCGGTCATCGGCACCGACTCGTCGTACCCGGGGACGGGGTCCCAGCCGTAGTTGCCGCCCGCGACGACCTTGTTCACCTCGTCGTCGACGTCCGGGCCGTGCTCGGCGGTCCAGAGGCTGCCGTCGCGAGCCTCGGCCAGGCCCTGCACGTTGCGGTGGCCGTAGGTGAGGACGTAGCGCTTGGTGCGGCTCTTCGCCGCGATGAAGGGGTTGTCCGGCCACGGCTTGCCGCTCTTGCGGTGCAACCGCAGCGTCTTGCCGCCGAGTGAGCGCTGGTCCTGCGGGTGGGTGCCCACCGCCGCGTCACCGGTCCCGACGACGAGGGCGCCATCGGAGGAGATGAGCAGGCGGCAGCCTCCATGGCGACCACTGGTGGACGGGAGCCCCGTCAGGAGCGGCGTGACCAGGCGGGCCCTGGTGCGCTGAGCATTGAGCTTCCAGGCGTTGACGCGGACGTCGTGACCACCGTCGGGCAGCAGCCAGCCGGAGCATGTGTAGAAGCGGTCGTTCCTGGCGAAGCGGGGATCGACCTCGAGTCCCATCAGCCCGGTCTCGCCGGACGTCCAGACCCGTGCGGCCGGAAACCTCACGCCGTACGTCGACCCGTTGCGGCGCGCGATCGTCAGGCGGGCCGGGTCGCGCTCGGTGATGAGCAGCCTGCGGCCGTCGATCTGCTTGACGTCCCACGCATGGTCGAGACCGCTCACCCTGGTGCGCACCACCAGGGAGGGTGTGGGTGCTCGCTTCTGCTGTCCTTCTGACGAACGCGAGGGGGCCGGCGCGACGACGGCGTGCGGCGCCGTTGCGGACGCTGCAGGCACGACCGGAGCCGCCGGTGCGAGCGCGAGCGCGGTCGCGGAGACAGCCGTGGATGCGAGCGCGGTGACCAGTCGGGATCCCATGACCGCACGGTAGCCCGGGCTCGGGAGGACCCGTTGTCTGAAAAGTTGCCAAGAAGGGCATATCGAGACCGTGCGGGTGGTTCCTGCAGCACCGCTTTGGCGATACCTATTGCTCACGCACCCGCGCCCCGACCCGCGCGCCCGAACCGAAGGACCCACCGGCATGACTGCGACCGCCGCTTCCCACACCGACCTGCTGCAGACCCGACTCGGGGACCTGCGCGCCGAGCGCGACGCCGCCCTCGCCGAGACCCGCCAAGAGGCAGTCGGGGACATCGTCGACCGTGCGACCAACGTCGAGGCCAGCATCCGGCTCGGCAGCCTCGACGACCGGATCGCCGCTCTCGAGCGTGAGATCGACGAGGCCCGCCGGGTCGAGCACGTGGAGGGCGTCGTCACCCTGGGCGACCCGGTGGTGCTCGACCTGGGCGACGGGCCCGAGTCCTTCGTCGTGGGTTCGGTCGAGCAGGTGGCCGCGGGGATCGAGGCCGTGACGCCGACCAGCCCGCTGGGTCAGGCGATCCTCGGTGCGGCCGTGGGCACGACGGTCACGTACGCCCCGCGGCGCGGAGTCTCGCTCAGCGCCACGATCGTCTCCGTCGGCTGACCGGGACGACGAGTCAGAACGTGTGCTCCGGGCCGGGGAACGTCCCAGCCTTCACATCGGCGTCGTAGGCGCGCGCGGCCTGGAGCATCACGTCGTGCAGGTCGGCGTACTGCTTGACGAAGCGCGCCATCCTGCCCTGACGCAGACCGAAGGCGTCCTGCCAGACGAGCACCTGCCCGTCGCAGTCCGGGCCGGCGCCGATGCCGATCGTGGGGATCACCAGCTCGGAGGTGATCCGCGCGGCGGTCTCACCGGGCACCATCTCCATCACGACGGCGAAGGCGCCGGCCTCCTGGATCGCGAGAGCGTCCTCGAGCACGCGGTCGCCGGTGTCGCCACGGCCCTGCACGCGGTAGCCGCCCAGGGCGTGCTCGGACTGCGGTGTGAAGCCGATGTGCGCCATCACCGGGATGCCGCCCTGGGAGAGCTTCGTGATCTGGGGCGCCATCTCGACGCCTCCCTCGAGCTTGACGCAGTGCGCGCCGCCTTCCTTCATGAAGCGTGCGGCCGTCAGGTAGGCCTGCTCGGCAGAGGCCTGGTAGCTGCCGAACGGCAGGTCGCCCACGACCAGCGCTCGGCTGACTGAGCGACTCACGGCCCGGGTCAGCGGGAGCAGCTCGTCGACGGTCACCGGGAGGGACGTCTCGTTGCCGAAGACGTTGTTGCTGGCGCTGTCGCCGACGAGCAGGACCTCGATCCCGGCCTCGTCGAACGTCGCGGCGGCGTACTGCTCGTAGGCGGTGAGCATCGAGAAGCGCTCGCCGCGCTCCTTCATCTCCCGCAGGTGGTGGGTGCGGATCTTCTTGACCGGTCTCTGCGTGCCGGCGGACGTGGCGGGGCCGGATCCGTACGGTGCGGTCTCCTCGGGCGTGCTCATCGTCGAGCTCCTCTCACCTGCGTGGGTCGGTCTCGCAGCCGCCTGGTGCGGTCCACGGACGCGATCCAGGCTAGAGGTCGTCAGCCCACCGCGCGTGTGTCTCCCGTCACCCCGCGTCGCCTCCGGAGATGTTGAACATCCAGAAGACGCCGAACCGGTCGGTCAGCTGGCCGAACGAGTCGCCCCAGGGGGCAGCCATGAGCGGTTCCTTGACCTCCCCGCCCTCGGCGAGGGCGTCGAACCAGTCCCGCAGGTCCGGGTCGCTCTCGTCCCCGCTGATGCTCACCGAGCCGTTGGGGTGGGCGTGCTCACCCATGTCGGCGGCCATCAGCGTCACGGTGTCGGTGATGGCGAGCTGGGAGTGCATGACGAGGTGCTGCTGCTCCTCGGGCATGCCCATCCCGCCCATGGCGCTGAACGCCATGATGCTGAGCTCGCCGCCGAAGACGCCGGCGTAGAACTGCATCGCCTCGCGGGTCCGGTCGACGAAGGACAGGTAGGGGTTGAGTCGGACGGTCATCGTGGCTCCTGAGGGTCGGGTGCTCCGTGTGGGTGGTGGGTGCTGCGTGGTGGGGTGGAGCGGTTCGGGAAAGATCAGCTCAGCCGGCGGCGTCGGCCGCCGCCTCGAGGTCGGCGACAACGATCCGTTGCATGCCGAGCATCGCCTGCTGGGTGGCGTTGGCGCGGGCAGGATCGGGGTCGGAGAGGAGCTCGTGCAGCCGGGTCGGGACGATCTGCCAGGACAGGCCGAAGCGGTCCTTGAGCCACCCGCACTGCGACTCCTGCCCGCTGTCGACGAGGGAGTCCCAGTAGTGGTCCACCTCGGCCTGGTCGCGGCAGCTGACGCTGAAGGACACGGCCTCCGAGAAGGTGAACATCGGGCCGCCGTTGATCGCGCGGAACGCGGTGCCGTCGAGGGTGAACTCGCCGGCCATCACCGTCCCCGGCTCGCCGGGTCCGACATCGGGGTAGCGGGCGAGGTGCCCGATCGAGGAGTTCGGGAAGATCGCGGTGTAGAAGTGCGCTGCCTCCTCGAGCTGGTCGTCGAACCACAGGCACGGTGTGATGCTGCTGCTCAGCATGGGGTGATCCTCTCGTCGGTGTGACGAGCAGACCACCTCCGGCGGGTGAACTCATCGTTCGGCGCGCGAACTCGTGCCAACCTTCCAGCGGAGCGTGTGCGTTCTAGGTGGTGAGGGGGTGATGACGTGGACGAGCAGGAGTTCACCGCGTGGGCAGCGGGGTGCGAGCGACAGCTGCTGCGCTCGGCGTTCCTCCTGACCGGGGACCTGCACCGGGCCGAGGACCTGGTCCAGGAGGCGCTGACCCGGGTCGCCCTGCGCTGGTCGCGGCTGCGCGCGGGCAACCCCACGGCGTACGCCCGGACCATCATCGTGCGCGACAACATCTCGTGGTGGCGGCGTCGTCGTGAGGTCACGGTGGCCGAGCCGTACGACGCCGCCGCGCCACCGGTCGACCCCGAGGTCGCGCTGGTCGTGCGCCGCTCCTTGGCGCGGCTGACCAGGAGCCAGCGCGCCGTCCTGGTGCTGCGTCACTTCGACGACCTCACGGAGCGGGAGACCGCCGAGCTCCTCGGGGTGAGCCTCGGCACCGTCAAGAGCCAGAACGCTGCCGCCCTCGCACGGTTGCGCGACGGTGCGCCGGAGCTGCTCGACCTGATCGGGAGGAGCCCGTCATGAGCATGGACGACCACGAGCTGAGCACGGTGCTGCACCGTGCCACCCAGTCGATAGACGCGCCGGTGCTCGCCGCACGTGCCTTGCGCTCGGCCCAGCGGCGCCGTACCCGCCGCCGGGGCGCCGCCGCGGCCGTCCTCTCCTCGGCGCTCGTCGTGGCGGTCGTGGTGGCGACCCAGGTCGGAGGCGGTACGTCGGTCGCCCCGCCGACCAGCCCGTCGCAGACGCCCACCGCGCCGACCAGCCCGGGGCTATCGCGGACCGAGGGTCCGTGGGACCCCCGGACGGTCGACGACCTCCCGCCGGCGCGGGCCGGGCTCTCGCCCACCGTGCCGGCCGTGATCGACCCGCCGGAGTCCTCGCCGCTGCTCGCCGACGACCCGATCGGTGCAGCGGTCCTGGTGGTCGAGCAGGGGGACGTCGCGCAGCTGCTGGGCGTCGATGGATCGTGGCGCACGGTGCCGCTGGACCAGCGCTACCCGGGTCTGGAGCTGAGCCCGGACGGCAGGCGGCTGGCGATCTCCTACGTCGGCGGCGACGCCGGCGCGACGCTCTACGACGTGACGACGGGGGACAGCCGCGTGCAGCCGTTCCCCGAGGGCTACCAGCCCTTCGACTTCAGCTACTGGACCTTCGCCGACGACGACACGCTGTGCCTGTGCGGGGCGTCCGAGGAGATCTACCTCGTCGACGCGGTCACGGGAGCAGCGCAGCGGCAGGCGCACGGAGCCGACGTCTTCGACCCGGACGGGGCCGCGGTCGAGGCGGACTGCTGCGTCGGGCCCCAGGTCCTCACGGACTGGGCCGGGGGGTCGCCCAGGGAGGTCGACCTGCAGCTCATCGGGCGCCCGAGCTCCATCAGCGTCGGGCTCGACACCGTGGCGGCCACGTCGTACGACCCCGGTCCCCTCGAGGTCGTCCTGGCCGATCGATCCACACTGTCGCCCCGGGCGACCCTGCCCGTGCGTGACCCCCAGGGTGCCTTCGGTGACGGCGGGCTGAGCGTCGCCACGATCACCGACGACGGGACCGTGCTGCTGCGGGTCGCCGTGCTCGGCAGGGACGGCGACGGCTTCCGGGTCGTGGCGTGGGACCCGGCGCTCGGGACGCTGTCGCTGGTATCGACGAACCCCGTGGCGCGTCAGGTCGCGTTCGCCGATTCGGCCCTGCGTCAGGCGAGGCCCGGCACGCAGGACCCGGAGGCGACCACCTCCGCCTCGACCATCGACCCCGACCGGGTGCAGCCGGCCTGGGACCCCGACGACGTCCGGGAGCTGCCGGCGGCCGGTGTGCTGCTCCCCGCGGTGCTCGTCCCCGAGGGCGACCCGGGCCCCGTGCGTGGCTCGGCAGTCGCCGCGGCGGACGCGGACGGTCGGTGCTGGGTGCTGGGGACCTCCGGGGAGTGGACCTCTACGGCCTATCCCGAGCCCGAGCTGCCTTTCGTCGGACGGCAGGTCGCGATCGCGTCGTCTTCCGACGTGGTCGTGGTGACCGGTCGTCGTGCGCTCTGGCGGCGCGACGTCTCCTCCGGGGACTGGATCGAGGTGCCCTACCCGGCCGGCTTCCGGACCCGGTTCGACTACTCGCCGACGTTGGCTGTCGACGACGACGGGCGCATCCTGCTGGGTCAGGACCAGCGGTGGTGGCTCATCGACACCGACGGCGGCGCGCCCACCAGACTGCCCTTCGACCGGTTCGACGACGTGATGACGTCTGGCGGGGACGTCCTGGCCAGTCGATTCGCCAACACCTCACCGCCCACGCGCGCCGTGGAGGAGTGGCGCAGCGGAAGCATCATCAGCTCGCAGGACGCGACCGGCTTCCAGAGCCTGCAACGTCCGGTCGCCGACGAGAGGTCCATCGCCTTCGCCCGGGCGCGCACCGGCTACACGGTCCCGGCGAGTGCGGTCGAGAGCGACGGGCTGCTCGCCCTCGACCGGGACGGACTCACGACGCGCGCGTTCCTCCCGGTGCCGAGCCGGGCGTCGTACTACTCGGACAACGGGGGTCTCAGCCCGGTCGGCTGGCTCGACCCCGACACCGTGCTGGTCGCGGTCCGTCCCCGCAGCGACCCCGACACCACGTGGTTGGTGACGTGGGACGTGGAGACGGGCGAGCTGGCGCGGGCGGCGTCGTACGCCACCGGGACCCGGATCGTGCTCGCCTCGGTCGCGCTCTGAGACACTGGCCGGGTGGACTTCTACTCCGCCTACGCCCACGGGTTCGCCCGGGTCGCGGCCTGCACGCTGCCGGTGGCGATCGCGGACCCGGCGACCAACGCCGCCCGGGTCGTCGAACAGGCGCGCCAGTGCCACGACGAAGGTGTCGCGGTGGCGGTCTTCCCCGAGCTGTGCCTGAGCGGGTACGCCGTGGACGACCTGTTCCTCCAGGACGTGTTGCTCGAGGGGGTCGAGGCAGCGCTCGCCGTGGTCGTCGAGGCGAGCCGCGACCTGCGACCGGTCCTGGTCGTCGGTGCTCCGTTGCTGCACGACAACCGGCTCTACAACTGCGCGGTCGTGATCCACGCCGGCCAGGTCCTCGGGGTCTCGCCGAAGTCCTACCTGCCGACCTACCGGGAGTTCTACGAGCGGCGCTGGTTCGCTCCGGGTGACGACATGGTCGGCTCGACGATCACGATCGGCGAGCGGACCGTGCCCTTCGGTCCTGACCTGATCTTCGCCGCCACCGACCTGCCCGACCTCAAGCTGCACGTCGAGGTCTGCGAGGACATGTGGGTGCCGATCCCACCCAGCGCCGAGGCGGCGCTCGCCGGGGCGACGGTGCTGGCCAACCTGTCCGGCAGTCCGATCACGATCGCGCGCGCCGAGGACCGACGGCTGCTCGTGCGCAGCGCCAGCGCGCGGTGCCAGGCGGCGTACCTCTACGCGGCGGCGGGACAGGGCGAGTCGACGACCGATCTGAGCTGGGACGGTCAGACGATGATCTACGAGTGTGGCGAGCTCCACGGTGAGGGCGAGCGGTTCCCGACCGGGCCGGTCCGCACGATCGCCGACATCGACCTCGACCGGATCCGCCAGGAGCGGCTGCGCCAGGGCACCTTCGACGACAACCGGCGAGCACTGGGCGTGAGCGGCTTCCGCACCGTCGACTTCACGCTCGGCCCGCCGACCGGCGACGTCGGGCTGCGCCGTCAGGTGCACCGGTTCCCGTTCGTGCCCGACGACGAGGCGCGACTGGCCCAGGACTGCTACGAGGCCTACTCGATCCAGGTCTCCGGCCTCGAGCAGCGGCTGCGCGCGATGAGCGAGTCCAGCGGCGGCACCTGGCAGCCGAAGATCATCATCGGCGTCAGCGGTGGGCTCGACTCCACCCATGCCCTGATCGTCGCCGCGAAGGCGATGGATCGGCTCGGGCGGCCTCGCAGCGACATCCATGCGTTCACGATGCCCGGCTTCGCCACGGGCGAGGAGACCAAGGGCTACGCCACCCGGCTGTCCACCAGTCTCGGCGTCACCTTCGAGACCCTCGACATCACCGCGGCCGCACGCCAGATGCTGGAGGACCTCGACCACCCGTACTCCGACGGAGCGCGCGGGGCGACGACGTACGACATCACCTTCGAGAACGTCCAGGCCGGCCTGCGCACCGACTACCTCTTCCGCCAGGCCAACCATCGCGGCGGGATCGTGCTCGGCACCGGCGACCTCTCCGAGCTGGCGCTGGGCTGGTGCACCTACGGGGTGGGCGACCAGATGTCGCACTACAACGTCAACGGCGGGGTGCCCAAGACCCTCATCCAGCACCTCATCCGCTGGGCGATCTCCTCGGGCCAGTTCGAGGCCGACACCGACGAGGTGCTCACCGAGATCCTCGGCGCCGAGATCACCCCCGAGCTGATCCCGACCGAGGAGGGCGAGAGGCCGCAGGCGACCGAGGACACCGTCGGGCCCTACGCGCTGGCCGACTTCGCGCTCTTCCACGTGCTGCGGCGGGGGCACCGCCCCAGCAAGATCGCCTTCCTGGCCTGGCACGCCTGGCGCGACGCGGAGGCGGGGGAGTGGCCGACCGGCATCTCCGACGGACGGCGCGTGGCCTACGACCTGCCCACGATCCGGCACTGGCTGGAGGTCTTCGTACGACGTTTCTTCGCCAGCCAGTTCAAGCGCTCGGCGCTGCCCAACGGCCCGAAGGTCAGCGCCGGCGGCACGATGTCGCCGCGTGGCGACTGGCGGATGCCGTCCGACGCGAGCCCGGCCGCGTGGCTGGCCGAGCTGGAGAACGTGCCCACGACGGAGGGGGAGCGCCCCTCCCCCTAGGGTGTGGCCATGGGCAAGCAGGAAGACTTCGTACTCCGCGCTCTCGAGGAGCGCGACGTCCGCTTCGTGCGGTTGTGGTTCACCGACGTGCTGGGCTTCCTCAAGTCGGTGGCGGTCGCCCCCGCCGAGCTCGAGGGCGCCTTCGACGAGGGGATCGGCTTCGACGGCTCGGCGATCGAGGGCTTCGCCCGGATCTACGAGTCCGACATGCTCGCGATGCCGGACCCGTCGACGTTCCAGGTCCTGCCGTGGCGTCAGGAGGGTCCGGGCACGGCGCGGATGTTCTGCGACATCGTGATGCCCGACGGCTCCCCGTCGTACGCCGACCCGCGCAACGTCCTCAAGCGCACGCTCGGCCGGGCCGCGGAGAAGGGCTTCACTTTCTACACCCACCCCGAGATCGAGTTCTACCTGTTCAAGGACACCCCGCAGCCCGGGGTCGACCCGGTCCCCGTCGACCGCAGCGGCTACTTCGACCACACCGCGCAGTCGATGGGCGCCGACTTCCGCCGCGAGGCCATCACGATGCTGGAGTCGATGGGCATCTCGGTCGAGTTCAGTCACCACGAGGCCGGCCCCGGCCAGCAGGAGATCGACCTGCGCTACGCCGACGCCCTGTCCACGGCCGACAACATCATGACCTTCCGCACCGTGATCCGTGAGGTCGCGCTGAGCCAGGACATCTGGGCCAGCTTCATGCCCAAGCCGTTCACCACGCACCCCGGCTCCGGGATGCACACCCACGTCTCGCTCTTCGAGGGCGACCAGAACGCCTTCTACGAGGCGGGCGCCGAGTACCAGCTCTCCGAGACCGGTCGCCGCTTCATCGCCGGCGTCCTGCACCACGCCCCCGAGCTCAGCGTGGTGACCAACCAGTGGGTCAACAGCTACAAGCGGATGATGTTCGGCGGCGAGGCGCCGTCGTACGTCTGCTGGGGACACAACAACCGCTCCGCCATGGTGCGGGTGCCGATGTACAAGCCGCTCAAGGGCGCCTCGACCCGGATCGAGCTGCGCACGATCGACGCGGCCTGCAACCCCTATCTCGCGTTCGCCGCGGTGCTCGCGGCCGGCATGAAGGGGATCGAGGAGGGCTACGAGCTGCCTCGCGAGGCCGAGGACGACGTCTGGGCGTTGTCCGAGCGCGAGCGCAAGAGCCTCGGCATCGATCCGCTGCCCAAGAGCCTCAACGAGGCCATCGAGATCGCCGAGAGCTCCGAGCTCCTTGCCGACACGCTGGGGGAGAGCGTCTTCGACTTCTTCCTGCGCAACAAGCGGGCCGAGTGGGACGAGTACCGCGGCCAGGTTTCGGCCTTCGAGCGCGACCAGATGCTGCCGGTGCTCTGAGCCCCACCCGGTGACCCCGCCCGTGATCCCGCCCGTGACCCTGCCCGAGACCCCGCCTGTGACCCCGCGTGTCCTGGTCGTCCAGCACCAGGAGACCTGTCCGCCAGCTCTGCTCGGCGGCTGGCTGGAGGAGGCCGGACTGACGCTCGACGTACGCCGTCCCGACCTCGGCGAGCCGCTGCCGACCGAGCCGGAGGCCGTGGCTGCGTACGACGCCGTGCTGGTGCTCGGCGGATCGATGGACGCCATCGACGAGGACGGCCACCCGTGGCTGCGCGACACCGTGACGTTGCTGAGCCACGCCATCGAGCAAGACCTCCCGACCCTCGGCGTGTGCCTCGGCCACCAGCTCATCGCGCGCGCTCGCGGCGGGACCGTGGCTCGCAACCCACGCGGCCGAGCGCTCGGCGTGCTGCCGATCGGCTGGACCTCGGCCGCCGCCGCCGATCCGCTGCTCGGTGGTCTCGCTCGGGCGGACGGCACGACCCGTTGCCTGCAGTGGAACCAGGACGTCGTCACGGTGATGCCGCCCGACGCGGTCCTGCTCGCTGCCTCGCCCGGGGGAGAGCCGCAGGTGGTCCGCTTCGCCGACAGGGCGTGGGGCATCCAGGCCCATCCCGAGGCGGACGCGTCCGTGGCGCAGTGGTGGGCCGACGACGCGGCCCCCGACGTCGCTGCGCAAGAGGCCACCGAGACGGTTGCCGTGGTGACCGACGCGGAGTCCGAGCTGGAGGCCACCTGGCGGCCCCTGGCCACCGCCTTCGCGGCGATCGCCACTGGAGTCCCCACTGGGGTCGTGACAGGACCGTGAAGGCCACCTCCGGAGACCTGGCGCGCCTGGGGTTCGTCGACGCCAAGGCGGCGCTCGCCGACCTGGCCACGCTGGGCGAGTCCGCGGACCCCCTGGTGGCGTTGCTCGGACGCACCGCCGACCCGGACGAGGCGCTCGGCTGCCTGCTGCGTCTCCTCGACGCGGTGGACGAGCAGCGGGACGTGGCCGGTGGGCGCGAGGAGCTGCTCGAGGCGCTGGTGCACGACGAGGGCACCGCGATGCGTGTGCTCTGCGTCCTCGGGGCCAGCGAGGCGCTGGCGCACCACCTGACGCGCCACCCCGAGCAGTGGCGCGAGCTGCGTGACCCGACGATGGGCTCCACCCGACCCGCGGCGTACGCCGTGCGTGCGGGGCTGCTGCGCGCCGTGGGCGCCGAGCCCCGTGACGCGCAGCCGGTGGCGACGGTCGAGGACGCTGCCGCCGTCGACGCCCTGCGAGTGGAGTACCGCCGCGTGCTGCTGCGTCTGGCGGCCCGCGACCTCGCCCACGACCTCGGTGTCGACGACGCCGCGGCCGAGCTCTCCGACCTGGCGGCCGGCACGCTGGAGGCGGCCCTGGCCGTGGCCCGCGCTCGGCTGGGGGAGGCGGCGAGCGAGGCGCGCCTGGCCGTGGTCGCGATGGGCAAGTGTGGTGGCCACGAGCTCAACTACGTCTCGGACGTGGACGTGATCTTTCTCCACGCCGCCACCGATCCCGATCGTCAGGACGACCCGTCGGTGCTGCGCACCGCCACGCGCCTGGCGACCCACCTGATCCAGATCTGCTCCGACTACACCGGCGAAGGCACCATCTGGCCCGTCGACGCCGCGCTGCGGCCCGAGGGCAAGGCCGGGCCGCTGACGCGCACCCTCGAGAGCCACGAGGGCTACTACGAGCGCTGGGCGAAGCCCTGGGAGTTCCAGGCACTGCTCAAGGCGCGCGCCGTCGCCGGCGACCTCCTGCTGGGGCAGGCGTTCGTGGACATGACCGCTCCCATGGTGTGGACCGCCGCGCACCGCGAGGGCTTCGTCGCCGACACCCAGGCCATGCGGCGCCGCGTCATCGACCATATCCCCGCCAAGGAGGTCGACCGTCAGATCAAGCTCGGCCCCGGGGGGCTGCGTGACGTCGAGTTCGCCGTCCAGCTCCTCCAGCTCGTCCACGGCTTCGGCGACGACCGGATCCGCGAGCCCACGACCCTGAGCGCGCTGCACGCCCTGTCCGTGCTCGGCTACGTCGGGCGCGAGGACGGGGAGTCGTTGCACGAGGCCTACAGCTTCCTGCGCTCGCTGGAGCACCGGATGCAGCTCTTCGCGCTGCGTCGCACCCACGTCGTGCCCGAGGAGTCCGCGTCGCTGCGGCGCCTCGGGCGCAGCCTCGGCTTCCAGACCGAGCCCGAGGCCACTCTCAACAAGGTCTGGCAGCACCACCGGCGCGAGGTGCGTCGGCTGCACGAGAAGCTCTTCTACCGCCCGTTGCTCACCGCCGTGGCGCGGATCCCGGGCGACGAGCTGCGGCTCTCGTCCGAGGCCGCCGGCACCCGCCTGGCCGCCCTCGGGTACGGCGACCCGCAGGCGGCCCTGCGCAACCTCGAGGCGCTCACGAGCGGGATCACCCGGCGCGCCAAGATCCAGCGCGCCCTGCTCCCGGCGATGCTGAGCTGGTTCGCCGAGGGCGTCGACCCCGACGCCGGGCTCTTCGGATTCCGACGCATCAGCGAACGCCTCGGCACCACGCCGTGGTACCTCAAGACGCTGCGCGACGAGGGTGAGGTCGCCGAGCGCCTTGCCTACCTGCTCTCCACCTCGCGCTACGTCACCGGGCTGCTGGAGGTCGAGCCCGCCGGCGTGCGGATGCTGGCCGAGGACATCACCCCGCTCTCGGCGCGCGCGATCGGTGACGAGATGCGCTCCAACGCTGCCCGGCAGCCCGACCTCGACAAGGCAGTGCGCTCGATCCGGGCCGTACGTCGTCGCGAGCTGCTCCGGGTGGGTGCCGGTGACGTCCTGGGCCTGACCGACGTCGCCGACGTGGGAGCCGCCTTGTCGCGGATCACCGACGCCACCTTGGAGGCCACCCTCGAGGTCGCCGGTCGACGCGTGCGGCGCCAGAAGGACATGGAGGAGCCGCCCACCCGCATCGCGATCGTCGCGATGGGCCGCTACGGCGGCTTCGAGCTGTCCTACGGCAGCGACGCCGACGTGCTCTTCGTCCACCAGCCCGAGGAGGGCGCCGACGCCCACGTCGCCAGCACCTACGCCACGGCGGTCGCCAACGAGGTGCGCAACCTCCTCGCCCAGGCCGGACCGGACCCGTCGCTGGTCGTCGACGCCGACCTGCGCCCCGAGGGCAAGCAGGGAGCGCTGGTGCGCACCCTCGACTCCTACGCCGCCTACTACGCGCGCTGGTCGAAGGTCTGGGAGGCCCAGGCGCTGCTGCGCGCCGACGCGGTCGTCGGGGCCGCCGACGTACGCCGACGCTTCCGGGAGCTGATCGACCCCCTGCGCTACCCCGTGGGCGGCCTGTCCAAGGACGACGTCATCGAGGTGCGCCGGATCAAGGCTCGGGTCGACACCGAGCGGCTGCCCAAGGGCGCCGATCCGCAGCTGCACCTCAAGCTCGGCCGGGGAGGCCTGGCCGACATCGAGTGGACCATCCAGCTGCTCCAGATGCGGCACGCCGCGGAGGTCGAGGGACTGCGTACGCCGCGCACGCTGGCCGCGGCGTCGGCGGCGGCGGAGGCCGGGCTGCTCGACGCCGACGACGCGCGGGTGCTGAGCGAGGCCTGGCGCACGGTCAGCCGGGTCCGCAACGCCGCGACCTTGGCACGGGGCAAGCCGACCGACCAGCTGCCGCGCGAGGCCCAGGAGCGGGCTGCGGTGGCCAGCATCCTTGGCTACCCGTCCGGCTGCACCGACGAGATGGTCAACGACTACCTGCGCACCACTCGCCGGGCGCGGCTGGTGGTCGACCGCGTCTTCTGGTGAGGCGCGAGGGAATCTCTCAGCACCTTGCGGATTCCTTGAGGTTGGCGATACATGGACCAGAGACTTCTGGGTAAGGCTGGGGGCCTAGCACCAACGAACCATGGGGGCCCCGACTGTGACGACCGTCTTCGATCCATCTGCTGTGCACCGGCTCGAGGCCGACACGCAGAGCGAGCCGTTCGTCCGCACGCTCGTCGGCACCTACCAGCGGATGCTCGCGCCGCGGGTCGACCGCCTCGTCGACGCAGTCCTGACCTCTGATTCCGAGCAGGCCCTCGACGCCGCGCTGAGCCTGAGAGTCTCCTCGATCATGACCGGCGCCACCGAGCTGGCCGAGATCGCCACCTTCGTGGTCGAGGACCTGCGCAACCACGACCTGCCGGCGGCGCGGTCCCAGGCGCTGCTGCTTCCTGCGGCTGCGTTGCGGACCCGTGAGGCCCTGGACAGGTACTTCGGTGCACCGGCGGCGGAGCCTGCGGCTCAGGAGTCGACCGACTCCATCCGGTAGCCCACTCCGCGCACCGTCTTGATGTAGCGCATCCCGGGGTGTCCCTCGTCGAGCTTGCGGCGCAGGTTGCCCACGTGGACCTCGACCAGGTGGGTGTCGCTCGCCCAGTCGGTGCCCCAGACCGAACGCAGCAGCGCCTCGCGCGTCCACACGCGGGCCGGGGTCCTCATCAGCTCGGTGAGCAGGTCGAACTCGGTGCGAGTGAGGGACAGCTCCACAGCGCCGTTGAAGGCGCGGCGTCCGTCGACGTCGACGCGCAGGTCGCCGTGCTCGAGCATCTCGTGGTCGGGCACGGGCGCTGCCTGCTGCGAGGCCGAGAACCCGCGTCGTGGGCGGCGGAACAACGCGTTCACCCGAGCCTTCAGCTCGCGGACGCTGAACGGCTTCGACAGGTAGTCGTCGGCGCCGGTCTCGAGCCCGAGCAGACGATCGATCTCGTCGTCGCGGGCGGTGATCATGATGACGTAGGCGTCGGCGAACTCACGGATCCGACGACACGTCTCGATGCCGTCGATGCCCGGCAGTCCGACGTCGAGCGTGACCAGATCGGGGTCGAACGTGCGCACCGTCTCGATCGCGGCCAGTCCGGTGTCGACCGCACGGACCTCGAAGCCCTGGGTGCTGAGAGTGAACTCGATGAGCGAGCGCACGTCCTCGTCGTCCTCGACGACCAACGCACGACGATCGGGCTGTGACTCGTGTGACACGCCCGTGAGTCTGCCAGAGTCACCCCTCTTCCTCGGTGGAACGGCGCGTCGTGCGATCCGCGGTCCAGCGTCACACCCACGAAACGTCCGCGACACCGGACAGTCCTAGGTTCGCGGCAACGCCGGCTCCCGAGGCCGGTTCCACGCCCGAGGGAGTTATCTGCATGACCGCCAACCCTGTTCGTCTTCAGGCCATCACGTCGGTCGAGGCCTTCACCCCGCCGCCGATCAGCTTCGACCCCGGAGAGGAGCCGGGCGAGATCTTCGGGGAGAACGTCTTCAGCCTCACCGTGATGCAGAAGCGGTTGCCCAAGGCCGTCTACAAGTCGGTGCTCTCGACGATCGAGCGGTCCACGCCCCTGGACCCGGACGTGGCCGACTCCATCGCCTCGGCGATGAAGGACTGGGCGCTGGAGAAGGGCGCCACGCACTACGCCCACGTCTTCTACCCGCTCACGGGCCTGACCGCGGAGAAGCACGACAGCTTCCTCGACCCGGTCGGTGACGGCACAGCGTTCGCGTCGTTCTCCGGCAAGACGCTGATCCAGGGCGAGCCCGACGCCTCGAGCTTCCCCAACGGAGGGCTGCGCAACACCTTCGAGGCGCGCGGCTACACGGGCTGGGACGTGATGAGTCCGGCGTACGTGCTGGAGAACCCCAACGGCAACACCCTGTGCATCCCCACCGTCTTCATCTCGATGACCGGTGAGGCGCTGGACCACAAGACGCCGGTGCTGCGCTCGCAGCAGGCGATGGCCGTGCACGCCAAGCGGGTGCTCGAGCTCTTCGGGCACGACAACCCGGAGAACGTCGTGGCCTACTGCGGGCCCGAGCAGGAGTACTTCCTGGTCGACAGCCACTTCTTCCTGTCGCGCCCCGACCTGCTCAACGCCGGGCGCACGCTGTTCGGCGCCAAGCCGCCCAAGGGCCAGGAGTTCGACGACCACTACTTCGGGGCGATCCCCGAGCGCGTGCTGGGCTTCATGATGGACACCGAGCGGGAGCTGTTCAAGCTCGGCATCCCGGCCAAGACCCGCCACAACGAGGTGGCCCCGGGCCAGTTCGAGGTCGCGCCGATGTTCGAGCGCGCCAACGAGGCCTCCGACCACCAGCAGCTGCTGATGACGACCTTCAAGGCCGTGGCCAAGAAGCACGGCATGGAGTGCCTCTTCCACGAGAAGCCGTTCGCCGGTGTCAACGGGTCCGGCAAGCACGTCAACTTCTCGCTCGGCAACTCCGAGCTCGGCAGCCTGCTCGTGCCCGGCGACACCCCGCACGACAACGCCCAGTTCCTGGTCTTCTGCGCCGCGGTCATCCGCTCGGTGCACAAGTACGGCGGGCTGTTGCGCGCCTCGGTCGCCTCGGCCTCCAACGACCACCGCCTCGGGGCCAACGAGGCGCCGCCGGCGATCATCTCGATCTTCCTCGGCGACCAGCTGGCCGACGTCTTCGACCAGATCGCCAAGGGTGGAGCGACCCGCTCCAAGGAGAAGGGCACGCTCACCATCGGCGTCGACACCCTGCCGAACCTCTCGAAGGACCCGGGCGACCGCAACCGGACCTCGCCGTTCGCCTTCACCGGCAACCGCTTCGAGTTCCGAGCACCGGGCTCGTTGCAGACCGTCGCCGGCCCGATGGTCATGATCAACACGATCATGGCCGAGGCCCTCGACTACTGCGCCTCGGCTCTCGAGACCGCGGTCGCCTCCGGCACGGACTTCAACGAGGCGGTGCAGACGCTGCTCTCCGACATCGTGTCCGAGCACGGCACGGTGATCTTCAACGGCAACGGCTACTCCGACGAGTGGCCGATCGAGGCCGAGCAGCGCGGGCTGAAGAACCTGCGCACGACGGTCGATGCGCTGCCCGAGCTGATCACCCCCGAGGCGATCGAGCTCTTCACGAAGTACGGCGTGTTCAACGAGGGCGAGGCCCACAGCCGCTACGAGGTGGGCTGCGAGCAGTACATCCTGACGGTCGCGGTCGAGGCCAACCTCACCCTTGAGATCGGCTCCACGACGGTGCTGCCCGCGGCGCTGCGCTACCAGACCGAGCTCGCCTCGAACGTCGCCGCGCTCAAGGCCGCCGGCGTCGAGGCGGACCTCTCCACGCTGGAGGCGGTGAGCGCCCCGATCGCCGCGCTCAGGAAGGGCCTGGCCACGTTGAGCGACGCGATCAGCCACGAGCACGCCGAGGACCCGCTGGAGGCGGCCACCTTCACCCGCGACTCGGTGCTCCCGGCCATGGCCGCGGTCCGCGAGGCCGCCGACGAGCTCGAGGGCCTGGTGGCCGACGACCTCTGGCCGCTGCCGACATACCAGGAGATGCTCTACATCCTCTGACGTCGCAGGTGCGGGCAGGACCCGAACCGTCGCAGCCTCCGGGCTGCGGCGGCTCGCCGCACGGCTCGACTCAGCTCTCGCCGTCCAGGAGAGCGCGGGTCAGTGCGACGCGGGAGGAGACGTCGAGCTTGCGGTAGCAGGACAGCACGTGCGAGTCGATGGTGCGTCGTGAGACGGTCAGGCGCTCGGCGATCTGGGTGTTGGTGAGCCCCTCGGCGACCAGGGTCGCCGCTCGCAGCTCGGAGGCGGTCAAGGCCGCCAGCCCGACCGCCGCACGGGGGCGTCGTGCCCGTCGCGGAGCGGGCGGCGGGGACGTCGGCAGTCGGTCCACGCCCAGGCGAGCACAGACCTCGTCGAGTCGTGCCGGGCTCAGCGCCTCACCCCCGGGCAGAGCAACGCAGGTCGCCAGCGTGTGGGCGAGCAGGGGCAGGTCGTCGTCGCACGCCGCCACGGCCGCCTCCACGGCCGCCGGCGTCTGCTCGACGAACGCGCGGGCGCGTGCCGCTTCGGCGCGCACCGAGGGGAACGCGGCCTCCGCGTCCTGCGCGGCGATCAGGCTCACCCGCTCGGCCTCGTCCCGGTCACCGCGTTCGACGCAGGCCAGCGCGTAGGCACTGGCCACCTTGCCGCGGCAGTGGTTGATCCCAGCCACCTCGTGCAGCGCCCAGCCCTCACGGAGGATGTCGAACGCCGCGTCGTGCTCACCTCGGGCCCGTTGGAGTCCGGCCTGGGCCACGATGAGGTGGTCCAGGCCGAGCTGGGCCCGGCCGTCGGCGACGGCGATCTCGGCGTACGCGAGCTGTTCGGTCGCGGCATCGAGATCCTGGGTGAGCAGCGCGATCCGGGCGAGCATGGCGCGCACCCACAGCTCGACCCCGAAGCCGTCGACCATCACGGTGCCGGCGAGGGCGGAGCGTCCCCGGTCGCGGGCGCCTGCGAGGTCGCCACGCGTCAGCAGGACGGACATCACCAGCGCGTCATAGGTGGGAGTGGCCCAGGGCGTGCCCCGGCTGATCGCCAGCTCGCGCCCGCGCTCGGCACTGTCGCGAGCAGCGTCGAGCTCACCGATCTCGAACTCGACGGCGGCCTTGGCGAACAGAGGTTGGAACACGTGCCAGTCCCCCGGGGGAGCCACCTCGACCAGACCGCCCAGGACCCGGGCCGAGCGCGTGGCGCCCTCGCGATCCAGCGCCCAGAGCGAGATCCATGCCAGCACGGCCTCGGCGGCGATCCGGCTGCCGGCCTCGCCGTGCTCGATGCTGCTGCGCGCGCACTCCCGCGCGGCAGCGGGATCCAGAGCGAGGAAGCGTGCCCAGGCCAGCTCGCTCTCCGCTTTCGCCGCGACGCTGGGACTCTCGGCGAGCTGCACGACCCTCGTCATGTGGCTGCGAGCATCGTCGGCACGGCCCTGCACGAAGGCGGAGAGCGCCAGGTCACGCCGTACGGCGGCCTCGACGTCGGCGACGAGCCCGGCCTGCAGGAGCGCGTTGCCGAGCACGTCGGCCTCTTGGGCCCTCCCCGCGGCGGCGAGCGCCGCCACCCGGACGAGCTGGAGACGTCGGGGGACGTTGGCGTCACCCAGCAGCTCCAGGACGCGCTCGCTGATCCGCAGAGCCGTGGCGGGCACCGTGTCGACGAGCTCGACCGCAGCGTCGACGAGGCGCTCGATGATCGCCCGGTTGTCCGGCGTCGCTCCTGCGGACAGGTGCTCGGCGACGTCGACCGTGGGAGCGCCGAGGCGCCTGAGGGCATCGGCGATGTCGAGGTGGTGGGCGGCGACAGCGGCCGATGGCATCGCGGCCAGCACGGAGTCCCGGTAGAGGTCGTGCCGGAAGCGGTAGCCGGCGTCCGCGTCGATGATGACGCCGTTGGCACTGGCGGACGCAAGGCGCTCGAGGACCGTGCGCCGCGGCAGGTCCAGCACGCTGCCCAACGTGTCGACGGCGAAGCAGGTGCCCAGGACGGCAGCGATCTGGAGGACGGCCAACGTCGGTGGCGGCAGCACCGCCACCTGCCGTTCGATCGGTCGCAGTGACGCGTTGGCGCCCGAGGCTCGATCAGGATGCGCGAGGATCGCCTCGATCAACATGGGGTTGCCGTCGGTGGTCTCGATGGACCTCCACACGTCGTCCGGCACGTGCGCCATCCCGCGTCGGGCCACGAGCTCGGCGACCGGGTGCGGCGCGAGGCCCTCGAGCTCGAGGACCGTCGCCGTGTCGAGCTCGAGCAGGACGTCGGCCAGTGCGCTGCCGGGCGTCGGCGGTCGCATCGTGACGAGCACCGAGATCGGTGCCTCCACGAGCCCGGCACCGAGGTGATGCATCGCCGTCAACGAAGCATCATCGGCCCAGTGGGCATCCTCGAGGACGACGAGCGTCGGCGTCGTCACTCGTCGCTCGATCTCGTCGAGGATGCGCTTGAGCTCGAGCGTGGTCGGGTCGGCCAGGGCGGCCTCGATCAGGTTGCGCGGCCCCGCGGCGCCAGCGGTGCCGGGCACGCCGAGGTCGCGGGCTATCTGGCCCAGGGCATGGAGCGGTTGGTCGAAGGCAAGCCTGGCTCCTCGTCCGACGGCACGCTCGATCCGCAGGGTCTCGGCGCGCAGGAGGGTGTCGAGTGCCAGCGCAGACTTGCCGATCCCCGGCTCGCCGACGAGGGCGACGACCCCCGGTCGGCCCTCGGACAGCTCCTCGACGAGACGGTGCAGGGTCGCCTGCTCGCGATCGCGGCCGACGAGACCGGACCGAGCGTTGGATTCCGGCCGCCCGAGCGGGTCGGACCTGGGGGGAGCACCGACCACTCGGCCAGTATGGCCGAGTCTGCGGGGACGGACGGCAAAATTATCGCCGAGCGCGGTGAGCCGCTGTGAGGCCCCTCACCTCACCCGGAGGGGCCTCGAGGTAGCCAGGTCACAGCGCCCCTTGGTCGCTGTCACGGCGCGGTAGTTGCCCTCGGCGTAGCGACCGGCGAAGCGGAAGACGGACCGGTACCGGCTCCTCGACTTCGCTGCCTTGCCGGACTTCACCGTCTGCGAGGTGTACTGGCCGGTCGAGTCGAAGAGCAGCAGGCTGACCTGGCGCTTGGACGTGCACCTCTTCGTGGTCGACGTGAGGGTGCCCCGGATCTTGCCCTTCTTGACCTTCAGGGCGACCCGCTGCTGCTTGGCGGGCTTGGCGACCTTGATCGTCCAGTTCCGCACCAGGGTGCCGCCCTTGCGAGCAGCCACCTCCAGGCTCACGGTGTGCCTGCCGGGCTTGAGGTACGGCGGGACCTGGTAGGTGACGTCGGCGCGCCCCTTGGCGTCGGTGCGGAAGGTCGTCACGAAGACCTCGCGCGAGTGGATGGTGATCGAGCCCGTCGTCCTGGGTGCGGCCCCGGAGGTCTGGCGGGTGTCGAAGCCGCCGGCCGTGACGGGGAAGACGAGCAGCCCCGACGATGGGGTGTCGTCCTGCAGGGTGAGCACGAAGCTCGCCGTACGGCTGTTGCCGGCCGCGTCGCGCGCGGTGCACGTCACGGTGGTGGCGCCCACCTGGAAGGTGCTGCCGGAGGCGGGGGAGCAGGTGACCGGCACAGGGGAGGTCCGGTTGTCGGTGGCCCGCGGGACCGGGTAGATCACCCGGGCGGAGCTGCCTGACACGTCCTGGGCGACCGTGAGGTTGCGGGGGGCCTGAGGGAAGCTCGGACGCGTGGTGTCGTCGCTGCTCGTGGCACCCAGGTGCAGGTCCAGGCACTGTCGGCTGCCGAAGATGGTCGCGCAGGCCCGGACCTTGCCCGTCGAGCTCATCGAACCGGACCCACCCGCGCACCCGCCCGCCAGGCACACCTGACCGGAGAAGCTGCCCCGCACGCCTCGGGTGGCCGAGACCCTGGCCGCGACCGAGCCGCTCAGGCACCCCGCGGGGCACGGCCCCAGGGTGGTGCCGAAGGAGCCGCTGACGTCGAAGTCGCCGCCGCTGGTGAAGAAGCCGCTCACCCGGACCCGCTGGAAGCCGAGGTCGAGGAACGTGTTGCTGATCGTCGCCTTCAGCTCCCCGTCGACGAGGTCGAGGTCCATCGACGTCTGGGCGAGGTCGTGACCGAAGAGCTCGAGGGTTCCGGACACGTCCAGGTCGACCAAGCCGTCCGAGCGCATGTCGACGTTGTCCAGGCGCAGGTTCGCCGTGCCTCCCAGGGCGCTGACCGTCGGTCGCTGGGTGCCGTTCAGGCGCACGGAGAAGATGCCGGTGGAGCTGAGGGCGAGACGGTAGGTGGCCGGGGAGACGCGCAGGGCCGGGCCCAGGTCCAGGACGAACGGCAGGGCCAGGTCGAAGGTGAGGTCGATGCTCAACGCGAGCGACGGCAGGGCGAGGGGCGCGCCCACGGGCAGGTTCAGCTGGCCGCCGTCGAGGCGGACGCTGAGGTCGCCGAGGACGCCGGCTCCCCGATCCACACGCAACCGGGCGCCGGAGATGTTCAGGGTGCTCGGCCCGATCACCGGTGCCGCCACGTCGATGGACATCGCACCGGCACTGGAGAGGACGAAGGCGTTGATCCGCACGTCGAGCAGGCCGTCCAAGGCGATCCTGGCCGGCTGGGAGGCCGAGGTGTCGCTGATCTGGACGCTGAACACGTTGCCGACCTTGGCGAAGGTCAGCTTGCCGCTGATCGTGATCCGGGACCCGAGTTGGTAGCCGCCATCCAGGAGCACGCGGGTGAAGTCGGCTGTGCTCACGGTGAAGGCGGGGACCTGGAAACGACGGTCCAGTGAGCCGAAGCTGCACTGGCCGATGACGGTGCGGCTGCAGTCGGGGGCGACCCCGGGGATCTCGAGCCGGCTGGCGCCGAGGCTGAGGCGGGGGTCGGTGCCGCCGACGCCCATCTGGAAGTCGACGACCCCCAACGAGAGCCGTGCGCCTCCGGGCAACGCGAAGGTGCGGGCGGGCAGGCGGACCTGCGCCGAGCCGTCCGAGGCGAGGTCGAGCAGCGCGACGCTGAAGCTGCCGAGACCGTCCCAGCCGAAGGTCGCGTTGTCGACCCGCACGCGGGCGACCGGGGCGCTGCCCGTGCCCTCGACGAGGCGACTGAGCGCGAAGCTGCCCGCGACGCTGAACGGTGTCCCGGTGAAGCGCAGCGGACCACCGGTGACGGCGACGGCGAGGGAGCCCAGACCGAGGGAGTCGAGAGAGCCGTTGACCGTCACGTCGCGGTCGGTGCCCGGCAGTCGGAGCCGACCGCCATTGACGCCCACCGAGACGGCACCGCCGCTGCGCACGAATCGGAACGTGCCCTCGACCGACAGGCTCCCGAAGGCCAGATCGCCGAGGGCCATGGTCAGCGAGGCGTCCCCCGTGGAGGTGAAGTCGCCCTCCACGGCCACGGAGGCCTGCCCCGAGGCCTCGGCCAGCCACGACGGGAGGGTGAGCGAGCCGTCGACGGCGATGCGGATGCCGGCGGTGTCGCGCACGGCGACGAGCGAGCCCTCGAGCCCGAAGCCTGCCAGGTCGATGCCGTCATCGTCGAGCGTGAGGGTGAGGGCCCCGAAGCCGACGCTGTCGAGGTCACCGTCGACCTCCACCGTGGTGCCGAAGACGGCACCGCTGCCAGCCACGTGGGCGGCGAAGCCCTTGGCGCCGATGGCGAGCTCGACCTCGGCCTCCTCGAGGCTCAGCGGGCCGAAGGTGCCTCCGCTCAGGGCGCCGACGGCGCGCAGTGAGCTGGGTAGACCCGTGGCGTCGAGTGCGACATCGATCTGGAACGTCGCCCGGGTCCCGATGCCCGGCACCACCAGGTCGGCGAGGACCTGAAGACCACCGCGTCGCTGGACGAGGTCGGGACTGCCGTCGGGCAGCACCGCGACGGGGTCGAACCCGGGGGAGTAGAGCCGGAGCTCGCCGCTGGGGAGGCCCTTGAGGTCACCGACGACGGAGGGAGGCACGCCCAGGTCGAGCAGCGTCTGGCGCAGCCTCTCCGAGTCGACAGATGTCTCGAGCGCCACCCGGGGCAGCCCGGTCCCACCTAGCTTCTCCTCGACAGGCGGCAGGATGCGCAGTCGTGCCTCACCTCCGAGCAGGGAGACGTCGCCGGTGAGGTCGAGGCCGTCCTCGGTCAGCTCGAACTCGCCCTCCGACAACGGGACGGAGAGGATCTGGGCGTCCCAGGTGCCCACGAGGTGCGCGCGATCCAGAGCGGCGGGTGAGGGCACGTAGAGCTGGCCGAAGCCCGGGGACACCACCTGCTGAAGCGAGTCCCCGAGGTCGGTGAACCAGGCGGGCAGGTCCAGGGGATCCTCGGGCGGGGCGAGGTCGAGCTCCTTGAACAGGCCCACCGGATCGGTCATCAGGCGAGGAGCCTGGAGGCCGCCGGTGAGCACCAGGCCGCCGACCTCGACGAGGTTGTCCTCGTGCTCGCGGGTGAGCAGCGGCACGGGGCGGTCCACGTCCGTGGGGTCGAAGACCTGGCCGTCGTAGAGGGGTTGGGTGTGCTCGCGCACGAAGTCGGCGTTGCCAGGAGGAACGAGGAGGCCGGAGAGCTCGACGAACTTCAGGCCGAACGCCCCCAGCTCGCCCTCGATGCTGACCCCCCACGACGAGGACGCGGCGTCGGTGGCGGGGGAGTCGGCCCCCTCGAGCAGGGCGCGGAGCAGGTCGCCGGTCGGGAGGTCGGCGATGACGCTGACCCGGTCCTCCGGCAGGCCCGCCAGGACGAGATCGTTGAGGGGCGTCGTCGTCCCGGCGGTGGCGAGGGCGGCCAGTCGTGAGAGCCAGGCCTTGAAGCTCGTGGCGACCCGGACCTCGAGCCCGTCCTTGGCGATGCGCAGACGCGCTGAGTCGGTCGGCGTGCCGAACGGGACCCCGAGGATGGTCGGTTGGAAGGATCCCTCGACGACGACGACGGGGTCGGCCACGTCGAGGAAGGTGTTGCCGGCAGCTCGGACCCCGGCGGCGATCGCGTCGGTGAGGGCGCGTTGGAGGGCTGCGGACGTCTCGACGGCCTCCGGGGAAGCGGCGACCGCGCTGAGCTCGACGAGGAGGTCGTGCCCGACGGAGACGGCGGAAGGGAGGTCCTGCTGACCGGTCGGATCCAGCAACAGCTGCAGGCGACCGAGCATCCGCCCGCGCGTGAGGGGGAGCTCGGCCTCCTGGGCGCTGACGTCGCCGTCGTCGTCGACGTCGAGCAGAGCAGCCGTCAGGCCGCGGAACCGCCGGTCCGCGGCTCCCAGGGAGCGGTCGCGCTCCATGGCCGAGGCCAGTGCGTCGACGACGTCCTCGAGCGCGGCGGCACCGCCGGTGAGGGCGTCGGTGACGACCTGGTCGACAAGGGACTGGAGACCGAGCAAGGTGCCCTGGGCCAGGCCGTCGGTGCGGATGACGCCGCCCAGGTCGACGTGGGCCGGCAGGAGGAACGCCAGCGGACTCGCCGGCGGCGGCGCCGCGAAGGCGAACTGGTAGGCCGGAGCCACCGGGTCGCCGAGGTCGAGCCGGAAGCCCGCCTCGGCCAGCGGCAGACCCAGGACCTCGGCCTCTCCCTTGAGCAGGACGTCGAGGTCGCCGTCGGCCCCGAACGCGGCACCGAGCGTCACCTCACCACTCACCACGGGCGCGGCGGCGTGGGTGAGGTCGCCCCGGAGGAACAGCGCGGCTCCGGTGTCCCAGGTCGCCACCTGCGCCTCCACGGCCGGCCGGACCAGCCCGACGAGGCTGTCTTCGGTGACCTGGACGTCCCCGAAGTCCTCGAACGCCGCCATCGTCAGCAGGGCCTGGGGGTCCTCGGGGTCGGGGTCCGGAAGGGATCGGGCGCCGAACGTGATGCCACCGCTGACCGAGGCGAGCAGCAGGCCGGTGGGGTCGAGTGGGATGCCGAGAGGCGCGGTGACCTCGGCCAGGAGCGGGCCGTACTCGGTGATCACCAGGTCGACGCCGGCTCCGATGTCGTCCATCGCAAAGGTGCCGGACACCCGCACGTAGAAGACTCGGGTCCCCTCGACCAGCAGGGAGCCGATCGACAGGTCTCCGCCGACGGCGACACCCAGCACGTCGAACTCGGGCACCCCGGCCGAGATGGCGTCGAGGTTGGTGATCGGGAACCGGCCGTCCACGAGTCGGCCGAGGTCGAGCTCGAGCCCGGTGACCGAGGCCTCCACGGGGAGGAGGAGATCGTCCGGCGCGGCATCCTCTCCGGGCACCAGGTTGATCCCCCCCGAGACTCTGATCGCGAAGGCCGAGAGGTCGCCCAGCGCAAACCCGTCGGCGATGGCGCCGCCAGGGTTGGTGGCCAGGTCGGGGAAGCGCAGGCCGATCTCGTCGAGGCGGAACGGGAGCCAGTCGGGGAACCCGACCGCCACGTCGTCCGGCACGCTGAGGTCGACGGCGAAACCGGGCAGGGCGTAGGGCCGGAAGTCGGAGCCGAGTGCAAAGTTCGACACCGTGCCGCCCCAGCCGGTGAGGACGTCGAGGTCGGCGAATGCCAGGCCCAGCCCGTCCTCGCCGAAGGAGACGAGCGGTTGGCCCGGAGGGGGCAGGAAGTCGATGTCGACGTTGCCGGCACTCGCCGTGAGCAGGTCGCCGAACGGCACCTCCAGGTGTCCGACCTCGACGCCGCCGAGCCGGGGCTCGAAGCTGAGTCCGTCGGCACCCGAACGCAGGGTGACGCCGGCTGTGACGGTGAGGTCCTCGGCGCTGAAGCCGAGCAGGTCGAGCCGCCCGACGCTCACGCTTCCGTCGACGACCACCGGGTCCCCTGCGCTCGGCGCCTCACCACTCAGCTCGACCTCGAGCCCGTCGCCGAACTGCTGTCCGGACACCGCCAGGCGTCCGCTGAGTGCGGGGACGACCTGCCCGTCGACGATGCCGCCCAGGCTGAGCTCACCGTCGAGCAGCAGGCTGTCGACCTCAAGATCTCGCCACCCGAGCACGATCGGCCCCAGGTCGAGGGGCACCAGGGCACCGTCCTCGATGCGGGCCCGGACGGAGAACATGTTGGCCTCCGGATCGTCCGGGGACACCTCCGTCTCGCCGACCCGCACGACCGGGGTGAACGGGAGACCTTGCAGGCTGTCGAAGTCCACCGAGCCGTCGGCGCTGAGGTCGACGACGAACGTCTCGGGGTCGATCTCGACCTGCAGTCGTTGCAGGGCGACGTCGACGATCCCGGCCACCGTCAGCCGTGGAGCGTCCTCGAGCGCGGCGGTGATGGTGTCGACCTGGAAGCTGCCGTCGCGACCGATGACCAGGTCGGTGATCGTCACGGTCAGGTCTTCCAGGCCCGGGATCACTCCGGTGGCGGTGGCCACGGCGAGCAGCGGCCCGGCGGCCTCCGACCCGAACGACAGCCGGGTGGCCCCCAGCGTGATCAGGACCGTGCCGTTGCCCAACGAGATGTCCACGCTGTCGGCGTCGACGTCGAAGCGACCGTCGGCGGAGAGCGCGACGTCGATCGAGCCGACGACGACAGCGCCGTCGAGGGCGGCGAGGCGCCCGGCGCTCAAGGACGCATCGAGACTCGCCGTGCCCGCGAGGCCGTCGACGTTCCCGCTCACCAGCACGAGGACGTCGTCGAGCGTCACGGAGCCGTCGAAGAGGTCGAGCCGGTCGGTCGCGGTGGTGGACGCGACCGACGCGGTCCCCACCGCGAGCTCGAAGGTGAGATCGGACTCCAGGACGGTGTCGGCCACCGGGACCCGCAGCGAGGCGGACGCCGACCCGGTGAACGCCGTGTCGGTGGACAGGAAGTCAGCATCCAGCGCGGTCAGGTCGAAGCCGGCGAACCGGGCGCCTCCCGGGGTGCCCAGCCCGCCGGTGATCCTCCAGCCCTCGGGGCGCAGGACTCCGCTCAGGTCGACCGTCTGCGCGTCGCCATCCGCCGTGGTCGCCCCCGGGACGGTAGCGACACCCTCCACCGTCTGCCGGGTGACGCTGACCCCTGCTGTGGCGATGGACCAGCCTCCACGCCACCGCAGGGATCCCCCGGTGAACGGGAGGGTGAGGTCGGCCGCGACGGTGCTGGTGGCGCCCTTGGGCCCCGCCGCCCAGGGGGCGGACAGCTCACCGTCGCGGACTCGCCGTACGGCGCCGCCTTGCGGTCCGGCGGTCAGAGCCACCTCGGCGGTGACGGTGCCGTTCGGGGCCAAGGGGCGCTCGGCTCCGCCGGTGAGGTCCAGCTCGCCCGAGACCGCCAGATCGGCGGCCGTCTCGCCCAGCACGTAGAAGCCGGTCTCGTCGGCGCCGAAGACCAGGGTCGCGGACAGGCTCGCGTCCCACGCCCCGGCGAGGCCCAGGCCACTCGCCCCACCCAGGGAGTCCAGGAAGGACGTCGTGTTGCTCTCGAACGCCGGGACGCCGTCAGCGCCGACGAGGTCCCCGACCGTGCGTACGCACCTGGCTTGCAGGACGTCGCTCGCGCTGGGGGCGGGAGCGCGGCCTCCGGCTCCGTCGCGGACGAAGTCGATGCTGCACCCGAGGTCCTCGATGGCTCCGGCAAGCAGGTCGAGCGTGATCGACTCGGGGTCGAGAACGGGAAGCCGGGGCGCATCGAGGAGCGTCGCCACCTGCGGTGAGTCGAGGTCGTAGAGGGACGCCAGCTCGTTGGTGACCCCGGCCAGGTCGTCGGTCAGGTCGAAGGCCGTCAGCAGGGCGGGCAGGCTTGCGGCCACGGAGTCCAAGCCGTCGTCGAGGGCCACCAAGGCGTCGCGGGCCACGTCGCCCTGGGGGTCGGGCGGATCGTCGGGGGTGACGGTGAACCCACCTCCGGAGGCCCGGACGTCGACCGGCTGGGTGCTGCTGACGGCCGGTGTGACCTCGGTGGTGACCGAGCCGTCGATGTTGTCGACCCCGACGGTGAGGACCTCGCCGGGGAGTGGCTCGATCCGCAGGTCGACCGGGGCCTCGGGATCCATCAGCACGAAGGCCCGGTCCCCTGCCCGCACGACCTCCACGAGCCCGGCGGCCTCCGCGTCGATGACGTCGAGAGGCCCGTCGGCGGGGTCGACGCCGGGGTCACCCTCGTCGAGTGCGGGCGGGACCGAGAAGGTGGCGTTGACCGTCGTGACCGTGTCGGCCTCGTCCTTGCGGCAGACCTCGCCTCCGACCGGGTCCTCTCCGGCCACGAACCACCCGTTCATGACGTCGTACAGCTCGTCGTCGGTCATCTCCGCCATGTGGACGGGGTCGCAGATCTCGACGGTGCGGAAGCCCGTCCCGGCGGCTCGCGCGGGAGGGTTGACGACCTCGAGGCGCTGGGAGCGCAGCGGGACCGTCTGGTCGCCGGGCTCGAGCTCGAGGCGGACGAGGTCATCGCCGTCCTCCCCGGCGCCGGTCTCGAAGCTCATCGCACCGACGGTCGGGGTGCCGCCCGAGACGACCGCGCGCCACGGCAGGTCCCCGATGTTCATCTGGTCCCAGAGCAGGTTGTGCTTGACCCGGCCGTCCACCCACTGCTGGGCCGTCCCCCCGGCGCTCTCGATGAGAGCCTCGAGCTCCGTGGCGCCGAGGGTGTTCCCATCGACGCTGAGGAAGTCGCCGTAGCCCTCCGAGGGCCACAGGTTGTAGAGGCCGCGGAGGTTGCGGGCCAGCAGCTGGAGATTGACCCGGCCCGGCTGCAGGTTGTCGCTGAGGAAGAAGAGGCTCTCGACACCGCCGCTGCTGCCCGGGAACTCGTTGCCGGTCAGCAGAGGGAAGGCGGACTTGGGGGAGCCCAGGTAGGGGGTCCCGACCGTGGTGACGCGGGCCAGGTGGGCGCGACGGACGGGGTCGGCGGCGTACTCGCGGGCCAGCAGGCCGCCGTAGGAGTGGGCGACCAGCTGGACCTGGTCGGCGCCGGTCTCCGACAGGACGCGTGCCACCAAGCCGTCGAGACGACTGAGCGACTCGGCGGTGTCCTTGCGCCAGTCCCAGCCCAGGGCGTAGAAGTTCTCCGGCCCGACGACGGCTGCCAGCCGGGTGAGGGCACCCCCGTAGATGTCGGCCTTGTCGACGCTGCCGCACGGGGCGATGGGGACGCACTCGGCCACCCCGCTCTGCCCGGCGACCAGCTCGTGGTCGGCGTCGTAGCGGGCGTCGACGGCGTGGCGGCGGCTGCACGCGTTCGACGTGTCGGTGTCGCCGTCGGGCTCCAGGGCGAGCTTGGCCGCGGAGACCGGCACCGCGGGCCAGAGCACCACGTCATCCTCGTCCTCGTCGAAGCAGTGGATCTCCGAGCCGAGGAAGCCGGGCAGCAAGATCATCGGTACTTGCGGGACGGACAGTGGCTCGGGGACCAGGACGCAGTCGGTGAGGATCGGAAGGCGCTGCGGGTCCTCGCTGGGGCCCGCGTCGTACGACGCGAGCACGTAGGCCCGCACGAGGTCACCGGGGGCCGGGGCGGTGGTGAAGTCCTCGGAGTCGAAGTCCACGCTGCCCTCGCCTCCCGCGTCGACGTCGAAGGTGCGCCCGACCTCCTCGTCGAACTGGCTCTCGCAGTCCGTGCCGGCGACCGTCCCGATGACAGCCGCGGCGCCCTTGTCGGGGACCAGGTCCGTGGCGTCGAGCTGGAAGTCGTAGTCGCCGTCGGGGAGCGCCACGACGGTGAGCGCAGCCGCCCCGGGCGGGTCGTCGTCGGCGTACTCGATGATCTCGGTGCCGCGCGCGACGTAGGTGCTGGGGCGGGCGAACCCGTTGAGCGCGTTGAGCGACGTGCCCAGCCGGCTGTCGTACGTGGCTCGGTCGATGCGCAGGGGCGGCGCCCCCCGCAGGGTGGCACCGTTGAGGACCAGGTCGCCGAAGCGCAGGTCGACAGCTGGCTGGAGCCCCGCGTCCACCAGGAAGTCGCGCAGCTCCACGCTGGGGAGCGAGCCACCGCTGGGGAGCTGTTGGATGGTGCCTCCTGCGATTGCTCCGCCCTCCAGAAGGACGGAGCCGCCGCCGCTGTCGACGGCGATGTTGGCGTGCGCGATGGCCGTGTCGGTCGCGTCGCCGTCCCAGATGGCGTCGAAGATCTTGATGGCGCCCTCCGAGGTGGACGACGTGCGGATCAGCGGGCCGATCCCGATGTCGGCGAACGGGTCCGCCACCGTGACCGAGTCGCTCTCGGCGGCCTCGATCAGGGCGGCTCCGGCTGCGTCGGGGGCGGAGACCTCGACGAATCCGGTCAGGCTGGTGATCTCGATGTCCGAGGTGGCCTCGAGCAGGACCTGCGCCTGCCTGGCCGAGGTGATCGAGACGTTGGTGAGCGACGACGTGGCCGACCCGGGTGCCAGGTGCAGCCCGACGTCCAACCCGGCGGCGCCGAGCACCGCGCCCTCGAGATTCATCAGTACCGGGGTCGTGATCGCCGGCAGGGGAGTCTTCAGGTCGATGCGGAAGGGGCCGCCGGACACGACGATCAGACTCTCGTCGGGATCCTTGTTGGCCTCCAGCAGCGCGTCCCGCAGGCTGCCCGCCCCGGAGTCGGCGTCAGTGACGACCTCGATGGGCCCCGCGGCCTTGGCGGTCCCGACGACCGGATCGAGCGTCACCAGGGTCGCGCAGAGCACGAGGACGACAGCGGTTCGCCCCAGCGACCGCCGTCCGGGCGTGGAGGGAGGCATGGCCCCGATCTTCTCGACCCCGGTGCCACCCGGCATCCGTCAAACTACTGAGATTGCTGGGTGCGATGCCCTGGGTGCTCGGGTCGCGACGGCAGCTCGACCCAGGTCGTGGCACCGCCGCCGGGGGTCTCGTCGAGGCCGATGCTGCCACCGTGGGCCTCGACGATCCGCCGACAGGTGGGCAGGCCCATGCCGGTGCCGGCCACGTCGTCGGTCCTGCCCACCCGCACGAACGGCTCGAAGACCCGCTCGCGGTCGGCCGGCGCTACGCCCACGCCGTGATCGACGACCGTGAGCCGCCACCGGTCGTCGTCGACGTTGGCCGAGACCGTGATCCGGGGCGCCACGCCGGTGCGCGTGTACTTCGCCGCGTTGACGAGCAGGTTCTGGATGACGATGCGCAGCTGGACGGGATCGGCGTGCACGGGAGCCAGGTCGCCCACCTCGACCGCTGCGCCCGAGAGCTGATCCGTCAGGTCGTCGCAGACCTGGTGCACGAGCTCGACAACGTCGACGGTGGCCGCGTTCAGCCGCCCGCCGAGCATCGCGAACGTCAGCACCTCGTCGACGAGGCGGCCCATCCGCTCGGTGCTGCGGTGGGCGCGCGAGATCAGCGCACGCATCTCAGCGACGTCCGGCTCGGCGGCGAGCGTGAGGTCCGCGAGAAGCTCGAGGTTGCCGGCGACGGCACCGAGGGGGTTGCGCAGGTCGTGGCTGACCTGACCGGCGAAGGTGGCGAGCTGCTGATTGCTCCTTTCGAGCTCGTGGATGGCCGTCGCCAGCTGGCGGTTGCGCAGCTCGAGCTCGAGGACGTCGACGACGCGGTCGGCCAGGTCGCGCAGGGCCCGACGCTGGGACTCGTCGATCTCCCGCTCGGTGTCGTCGAAGACGCACAGGGACCCGAACGGCACCCCAGCCGGACTGGTGAGCTGGTAGCTGGCGTAGAAGACCGCGCGCCCCTGTTGGACGAACGGGTTGCCGCGGAAGCGCGGGTCGACACGGAGGTCGGCCGAGACCAATGGCTCGTCCTCGTTGAGGACGGCGTCGCACATCGACAGGGCACGGGGCACGGTGAAGCCCTCGAAACCGACGCTCGCGAGCTGGAGCAGCTCGTTGTCGGTGATCACCGAGATGAAGGCCGAGGAGACGCCGCAGACGCGAGCGGCGAGCTCGGCCAGGGCGGTGAGCTCGGGGCGCGGCTCGGCGTCCAGCACCCGGTAGCGCTCCAGCTCGGCCAACCGGGCAGCGTCGTGCTCATGATCGACGGCACGTTCGTGCACTGCGTGGTCCTGCTCTGTGGAGGTGACGGGAGCAGTTGCGAGTTTAGGTCACGGGCCCCGACACCGGACTGAGTTGACGAGAACCGGCCCGGACGGCGTACGACGCGTGGTGCCGGATGCCGGAGCGTCGATCTGCCCGATCCCCGATGACCCACCAGTCGCACTGGATGCGCTGCTTCGTGACGTCGAGGACGCAGAAGCCGTGGTCATCGAGGTTGGCGTAGCGGAAGTGCGGGTTGCTGAGCCGCAGAGCGGCGGCGATCACGTCACTGGTCGTGTGTGGCGGGGTGTCGGTGTCGTCCTTGAAGTTGTTCGATGTGACCGAGGCACAGACGAATTCCACGCCCGCGTTGCCGCCCAGCGGATAGGTCCCCTTGTCGAGCGGAAGCTCGGCGGCCAAGCCGGTGTGGATGTCGCCGGTCAGGAAGACGACGTCGTCGATCTGCTCCTCGTCGATGTGGTCGAACAGCTCCCGGCGGTCGTCGGTGTAGCCGTCCCAGGCATCGGTGTTGAGCGGGACGCCGTTGGCCGAGACCCCGCCGTCCAGCAGCAGGTTGAGAGTCGACGCGGCCTCGGGGGGCAGCCCGCCGAGGGACAGGGGAGCGATGAGGACCGGGTTGCCCACGAGCTTCCAGCGCGATCTGCTCTGGCTCAGGGAGTCCTTGAGCCAGTCCACCTGCGACCGGCCCGTGATCGTGCGCCCCGGGTCGTCGACACCGGTGTCGGTCAGGTCGGCCACCTGCTCGTCGCGGTAGGTCCGCAGGTCCAGCATCGACAGGTCGGCCAACCTGCCGAAGCTCACCCGGCGGAACAGTCTCGTGCCGTCGCGCAGACGCACCGAGCCGTCGAGCCGAGCCGGCATCCACTCGTCGTAGGCACGATGGGCACGGGCCCGACGACGCTTCCAGCCGCCCTCCTCGCCCGGCGTGTGGTTGCCGGCGCCGCCGCGCCACGCATCGTTGGCCGACTCGTGGTCGTCCCACATGGCGATCATGGGGTAGGCCGCGTGCAGGTCCTGCAGGTCGCGGTCGCACTTGTAGTGAGCGTGTCGTCGGCGGTAGTCGGCCAGGCTGACGATCTCGTGGACAGGCTCGTGCGGTCGGATCACCACGTCGTCCGCACCCATGCCGTGCCCGTCCGAGCCGTACTCGTAGAAGTAGTCCCCGAGGTGCACGACCGCGTGCAGGTCGTTGCGCTCGGCGAGGTGGCGGTACGCGCTGAACCAGCCCGCCTGCATGTTGGCGCAGGACACGAATCCGAGGCGCAGGTGCTCGTTGTCGTCGTCGGTGGCCGGCGTGGTCCGCGTGCGACCGATCCTGCTGCGGCGCCCTTCGTGGTCGAAGCGGTAGTAGTACCACGTATCCGGCTCGAGTCCGCTCACCGTCAGCTTGACGGTGTGGTCGCGCCCGGCGCCGGTCGCAGAGCGGCCACGCCTGACCACGCGTCGCATGCCGGGGTCCCTGGCCACCACCCACCGGACCTGCGTGCGCGGCCCGCGACCCGATCCGGGGGTGCTGCGCGGGGTCGGCGTCACTCGGGTCCACAGCACCACCGCGTGCGGGCCGGGGTCGCCCGACGCGACACCGTGCGGAAAGGCCGGATGCCTCCCGCGCGGTGGCGGGGGCGGGGCGGCCTCGACGACGGCGGGGAGCAGGGCGACGGTGGCGGCGAGGCCGGCCGAGGCGGCCAGCACCGTCCGGCGAGGGAGTGGAGACTTCACGTCTGCTCAACGCGGCAGCCACTCTGAGGTCTCGCCGCGTGGGCAGCCGTCGGCCAGAGTTCACCGCGCGGTCACCAGGGACGAGGGCCTATCCTGCGGCGGTGGCCTCTCTCGTGCTGACCGTCATCGGTGACGACCGACCCGGACTGGTGTCCGCGGTCTCGGGACTGGTCGAGGCGGGGGGCGGCAGCTGGCAACGCAGCCAGATGGCGCGCTTGAGCGGCAAGTTCGCCGGCATCGCGCTCGTCGACCTGCCTGAAGACCGCATCGGCGCCCTCGAACGGTCGCTGTCCGACCTCGACGGCCTGACGGTGCTCGTCGAGAGCGCCCCCGCCTCCGAGGGGGAGCGGGATGCCGCTCCACTGCGCCTCCACCTGCTCGGTCAGGACCGGGTGGGAATCGTCGCGGAGATCTCCGCGGCCCTCGCCGCCCGGGGTGTCGGCATCGACGAGCTGTCCACCGACGTGCGCGAGGCACCGATGGCGGGTGGCACGCTCTTCGAGGTCGAGGCCCAGCTCTCCATCCCGCGCGCGGCCGCGCTGAGCGACGTACGAGCTGACCTCGAGCGGCTCGCCGACGAGCTCATGGTGGACCTCGACCTGGGTCCGTCGCCTACTCCAGGGACCTCTGGCGACTGAGCACCCGCACCGCGTGCTCGGTCGTCGCCTCGACCCCGAGGTGCGACACGACCCGACGGACGCGGGCCTCCTCGAGGGGGAGGAGGCCGGGTGACCCCGGTACGTCGGGCGCCAGCCCGAGCTCGAGGTCGTCACGGCCGCCCATGATCTCCAGGTTGAACTCGAAGAGTCGGCGCGCTGTGGGGTCGCGCAACCGGTTGAGCAGGCCCACGCTGATCCGGCGCTGACCGGACTCGGCCGCGTCGGCGTCGAGCGCCGCCGCGATCGTGGCGCCGTCGGTGTGCTCGAGGTCGGCCCACACCTCCCGCATCGACGCCACCTGGGCGAGCAGCGCGGCGGCACCCTTCTCCCCGATCCCCGTGACCCCGGGCAGGTTGTCGCTGGCGTCACCGCGCAGCGCGGCGTACTCGAGGTAGTGCTCGGCAGCCACGCCGTACATCGCCACCAGCCGGGCCGGGTTGAGCAGCGGCGAGCCGTGGATGCCGCCGTCGATGAGGCGCAGCACCTCGGTGGTGTCGCTGATGTGGGCGAAGGCGTCCCGGTCCGAGGTGATGATCACGCACCGCCACCCGGACGTGCGCGCCCACGCGGCCGCCGAAGCGCTGACGTCGTCGGCCTCGAGCCCCGGCGGGGTCAGAGTCAGGAGACCGAGGGCGTCCAGGAGGGCGCCTGCACGCCCGAGCTGCTCGACCAGAGCGGGATCCTTCTCGGCACGCCCGGCCTTGTAGTCCGGGTAGGCCTGTGCGCGGACCGAGGAGGTCTGGTCGTCGAAGCCGAAGACGACCGCGTCGGGCGCGAACGCCTCGACCGCCTCGACGATCTGGCGCACCATCCCGTGCAGGGCCCAGGCCGGCCGGCCGCCCCGGTCCCGCAGGTCGGTCCCGGCGCGGGCGTGGTGGTTGCGGTGGAGCAGGGACGGGGCGTCGATGCACAACAGCAGCCGAGGAGCGAGCGGATGCCCCGCGGGGGTGCCAGCGGTCGTGGCAGTGGGGCCGGTAGGTGAGTACGTCATGGTCGCCTTCCCACCGTAGTAGTGCAGCGGTGCTCTGACGAGTCCGCCGGGACTCCTAGAGCGCGAAGCGTTCCTCGTGGATGAGTCCTCGCCGCACCCCCGCGAGCTCCAGCTCGCGGCGGACAACGGCCGTCATCCCGGGTGGACCGCAGAGATACACGTCGCGCTCGGGCAGTCGCGGCACCAGCCGCTGGAACGTACGAGCCGAGAGCAACGTGGGATCGCTGCCCAAGAGGTAGACGACACGGGCGCGACGTCGCTCGGCCAAGGCGTCGAGCTCAGCGCGGAAGACGACGTCCTCGGCGCGGTCGGCCCGGTAGAGCAGGACGAGGTCCATCGGGTCGCGTGACTCGAGGGTCTCGAGCAGCGCTCGCATCGGGGTGATGCCGACGCCTCCGGCGACGAGCAGGACCTGACGCTGGGTGCGGCGGGCCTCGGTGAGCGCGCCGTACGGTCCCTGGGCCAGCACCCGGGTGCCGACCGAGAGTCCCTGGACCCGCGAGCTGCCGTCCCCGAGCGCCTTGACCGTCAGGCGCAGGCGATTGCCGACGGGTGGGGCGGAGATGGAGAACGGGTGGGCGGTGCGCCACAGCCCTGGAGCGAGGAAGCGCCAGCGGAAGAACTGGCCCGGCTGGGCGGCGAGCTCGTGGACCTTGCGGCCCTCGACGACGACCGACACCACGCCCGGCGCCTCGCTGACCACACCGACCACCCGGAGGCGGTGCCGGGTGGCGTCGCGCACCGGCGTGATGACGCGGTGCGTGAGGACCAGTCCGAACGCGGAGGCGTACATCAGGGACCACAGGACTTGGAGCGCCGGACGCCCGGCGAGGTCGGGCCCGGCGAGCTGATGCACGAACGAGAGCGCCACGCCGGCATAGGTGGTGAGGTGGATCGCGTGCCACGCCTCGTGCGACAGCCGTCTCCGCGCGGAGCGCGCCGAGGCCCACGCGACCGCGAGCAGGAGGAACGTGCCCGCGGTCGCTGCCACCATGCCGCCCCAGCCCAGGGCCTCGAGCAGAGCGGTGTGCACGGGCTGGGCGCTGATCTGGCTCCACACGACGACCGCGGTCACGGCGTGGAGGACCACGAGACCGACCACGGCGCGACCCAGCGGCGCGTGCCAACGCGCCAGGACGTCGGCTCCGAGCCCGTGCTCGAGCACCGGCCAACGCGACATCAGGACCAGTGCGACGAGCACGAGGTAGCCGGCGAGCATGCCGGAGACATGCGCGACCAGCCCCACCAGCGGGACGGGTTCCTGAAAGGCGGCGGCCACGGGCCAGGCCGCCACGACGACGGCTGTTCCCGCCATGGCTCCGACGATCAGCGCAGCGGCGGACCGCGACCCGCTCACCGCGCAGCCCTGCCGTTGCCGCCGACCCGGTCGGGGTCGACCGGGGACACGTCGGGAGCCGCGAGCCCCAGCGCGAGCCCGGCCACGAGGACCGCCGCCGTCACCACGACCCGGATCGCCCTCACCGCCCACCTCGGCGTCCACCGTCGTCGCCACCCGCGTCGACGCCTTGCCGTCCGCCGTCGCGGCCGGGAACGTCGAGGTCCAGGGCGCCGGCGCCCATCGCAGTGCCGGCACCGGCTGCCGCCACCGCGACGAGGACGAGCGCTCCGGCGACAGCGGGTCCGAGCCGACGGCTGCCGCGCCGCGCTGGCGAGGCTTCCGAACCCGTCGGCGGGGCCGGGGCAGGAGCCGTGGCCGCCTCGTCCCGGTCCGCCGGCTCGTGAAAGCCGTGGTGCTCGAAGGCCCAACCGCTCACGGGATCGGAGGCTCGCGTCATCAGCTGTCCTCGATCCCGGTCACGACGAAGGACTCGTCCAGCTCGACGGTGACCTCGTCACCGTCGGCCGTGGTGATGTGCGCCTCGTAGACGCCGTCGCTGTCGGTCTCGGCCCGGTCGATGGTGGATCCTGGGTAGGCCTGCTCGACGGACTCCTCCACGCTCGCCAGGACGTCGCCGGTCAGCGCGACCTCGTCCCGGCCCTGGTCGCGGTCTGCGTCACGGCCACCGTCGCCGTGGCGGTCGCCGGAGGCGCCCGAGCGGTCACCTCGACCGCCGTCACCGCCGTCGGCCGCTGCACCCACGGCGTAGGCGCCGACGGCGACGCCTCCGACGAGCAGGGCGCCGACGGCTCCGGCGGCCATCCAGCGCCGGCCACCCGCGGTCCAGCCCGACCATCGGCTGGCAGTCGGCGCTGCGCTGGACGCTGCGATGTCGCTGTCCTGGACGGACCCGGGGTCGCCCGTGGATTCGGCCATGGAGTCCTGGGGACGCTCGGGATTCCCGTCGGGCCGCTCGGTCTGGTCGGGGCGCTGGACGTCGTCGTTCATGCTGTGCTCCTCGTGGAGGCCCGGCCGGGTGCCGGACACTCAGGAGAGCCTGCTCGCGAGCACGTCAGACGCACGACAACCAAGGGTCAAATCCACCTCAAGTGGTGGGGACCGCCCAGGTGCCGAGGACCAGCCGTACGACGGACCAACCGTCCTGCACGTCGAGCTCGAGGCGACCACCCGAGGCCTCGGCGCAGCCCCGGGCGATGTCGAGGCCGAGCCCGCTCGAGCCGCGGTCGCTGCGGCCCCGCTCCAGGGCGATCGACGGGACGCCGGGGCCACGGTCGCGGACCTCGAGCCGCACGAGCGGCGCGTCGTCGTGGCCACCGACGGGGGAGGCGGAGGGCTCGACCGGCCCGAGGTCGACGCTGACCGGGACCCCCTCCTGGGTGTGGGCGACGGCGTTCTCGAGCAAGGCGTCCAGTGCGGCGACGAGGTCCGTTCGGGCGCAGCGCACGATTCGAGCCTGCGGAGGGAGGCTCACCACCAAGGAGGTCTCGCGGCCCTGGTCCTCGAGCAGCGCCGACCAGAACGCGTAGCGCTCGCGCACGACCTCGTCGACGTCGCAGGCTGCCCTGACACCGTCGCGCTGGGGTCGACGTGCTGCCTGGATCACGGCCGTGAGGGTGCGTTCCAGCTGAGCCACGTGGACGTCGAGCTCGGCCTTGGCCGAGGAGTCGGGCAGCGCCTCGACGTCGAGTCGAATGGCGGTGAGCGGCGTGCGCAGGCGGTGGGAGAGGTCGGCGACGGTCTCCCGCTCGAGGGTGAGGAGCTCGTCGATGCGGCCGGCGAGGCGATTGAGAGCGGTTCCGAGGCGGCGTACCTCCGGGGGGCCGGCGGGCGCCACCCGTGCGTCGAGGTCGCCCGAGCCGAGGAGGTCGGCGGTGGCGGCGGCGCGCTCGAGGTGGCGCGACAGGCGACGCGCCAGCAGGAGGGAGACTCCGGTGACCACGATCAGCACGCCGGCTCCCGCGCCGGCCAGTGGCGCGAGCCGCTCGACCACTTGTCGGTTGACGTCGGAGTCGTCGACGAAGGCGCAGACGGAGACGGTGCCCTGCGAGTCCCGTGCCTGAAGGGAGACCCGTGTGCCGCCGCGGACGTCCTGAGTGGTGACCCCGGAGAGGACGAGCAGGTCGTCGAGACCGTCGCGGTCCCCGCGTGTGTCCCCGCGGGTGTCCTCGCGTCGCACGGGGTCCGGGGAGTCGTCGGAGGCCTCGCAGCCGCCGGACCCGGTGCCGATCGCGGTGCCGTCCGCGAGCACCACCACCGCGGAGTCTCCGCGCCGGCCCCGGCCCCGGTCGAGGATCGCCTCGAGGTCGCTGACCGTGGCGTTGCCGGTGCTGAGGTAGTCCGCGACGCCCTGGACGAGGGTGGCAGCGTCGCGCTCGGCGTCGTCGTGGGCTCCGGCGACCACGACGAGGGTCACCGGGACGGCGAGCAGCACCAGGACGGTGACTGCTGCCCCGGCGCCGAGGGCGACGAGGCGGGCGCGCAGCGTCATGGCCGCTGCTCCCCGGCACGGGCCGGGTCGACCAGCTTCACGCCCACTCCGCGCACGCTGTGGACGTAGCGGGGCGAGGCTGCGCTCTCGCCGAGCTTGCGCCGCAGCCAGGACAGGTGCACGTCGACCGTGCGGTCGGCTCCTCCCCAGGGCATCTGCCACACCTCGGCGAGGAGCTCTCGCTTGCTCACGACCTGACCCGCGCGGACCGCGAGTGCCAGCAGGAGGTCGAACTCCTTGCGGTTGAGCTCGAGCAGGCGGCCTGCGAGCGACGCCTCCCGGGAGACGGGGTCGATGATCAGCTCGCCGACGGTGACGCGGGCGTCCTCGGGCGCAGTCTCGCGCCCCGTCCGGCGTAGCACCGCGCGCACGCGGGCCATGGCCTGAGCTGCGGCGAACGGCTTGACCAGATAGTCGTCAGCTCCGGCGTCGAGCAGACGGACGATCTCCCGCTCGTCGTCGCGCGCGGTGGCGATGATCACCGGCACGTCACTGGTGGCACGCACCATGGTGAGGACGTCGGATCCGTCGAGGTCCGGCAGGCCGAGGTCGAGCAGGATGATCTCGGGCCGATCGGTGCTCAGCGTGCGGATCGCCTCCACGGCGGTGGACGCGGTGGTCACCACCGCGCCGGACTCCTGCAGGCCGCGGGTGAGGGTACGGCGGATCGCCTCGTCGTCCTCGACCAGCAGGATGCGCGCCACCGAAGCAGGCTATCCGCGAGGGTGCCGCGCGATCTCAAGGCGGCCCTAAATCTCGGCGCCTGCTGGCCGGGAACCGGCACCTGCGCCGATGGAGGTGAGCGCGGGCTAGGGTCCTGTCGTGAGCGCTCAAGCACCGTCCGCAGTCGTCCTCGTCCGGGCCGAGCAGTTCGTGCCCAACCAGGCCACGGCCGCCGACAACGCCTTCCAGTCGCCGCTGCCGCCTGGTCAGAGCGCGGAGACGATCTCGGCCCGGGCGCTGGCCGAGATGGATGCCGTCGCGCACGCGCTGCGCGAGGCCGGCGTACGGGTGCACGTCTTCGCGGACTCCGACCACACCCGTCCCGACAGCGTCTTCCCGAACAACTGGCTCTCGACCCACGCCGGCGGCAGCGTCGCGGTCTACCCGATGTACGCCTCCAACCGACGCCACGAACGGCGCGCCGACGTGCTGGAGATGCTCAAGTCGTCCTACCGGGTGCAGACGATCATCGACTACTCCGGCCTCGAGCCGGACGGGATCTTCCTCGAGGGCACCGGGGCCATGGTGCTCGACCACGTCTCGCGCGTCGCCTACGCGGCCGTGAGCCACCGCGCGGACACCCACGTGCTGGAGCGCTTCTGCACCGACTTCGGCTACGAGCCGATGGCCTTCGACGCGGTCGACTCCGCAGGTGTGCCGGTCTACCACACCAACGTGATGGCCTGTATCGGCACGGACGTGGCTCTGGTGGCCCTCGACATGATCCCGGACGAGGCGCGACGAGCGGCCGTCCGCGAGCGGCTCACGGTCAACGGACGCCAGGTGGTCGAGCTCACCGAGACGCAGGTGCGCGAGTTCGCCGGCAACGCCGTGGAGCTCTGCGGCCGTACGGCGGCCGGCCGGCGTCGCTACGTCATGGCCATGTCGTCACGGGCCCGGCGCAGCCTGCGCGTCCACCAGGTCGCGGCGATCGAGGAGTCCTGCGAGATCATCGACGTCGACATCCCCACGATCGAGCTGGCGGGGGGCTCGGTGCGCTGCATGATCGCGGGGGTCCACCTCGATCGTCGCCGCGACGACGGTCACCGGCCGGCGTCCGCCGCGGTCGCCGCCATCGACGAGGAGCGCGGCCTCGGTGCGTGAGGCGACGCCGAGTGGGCGAATGCGGTCACGTGGCGGCGCCCTCGACGAGCGAGCTACCGCGGGTCCCGGTCTCGACGCTGCTCGTCCGTCGTGAACGAGGTCCTGGCCGAGTCCGAGAGCCCGACCTGGTTGCGGGCGCGAACTCGGACCTGATAGGTCCGTGCTGCCTTCAGCCCCGTCAGTCGGACCGCTCGTGTGCGGCTCTGCGGCTTCTTGAGGCGCACCCAGGTCCTGCCGTTGTTCACCGAGACATCCACGACGTAGTCGACGATGAGGGCACCGCCGCTGTCCTGGGGAGCCAGCCACTGGATGGTCGCCGAGGTCGACGTGATGGAGCTGGGCTTTGCCCGAACTCCTCGGGGTGCGCTGGCAACCGTGCGTGGGGACAGCAGGCTCGCCTCGTTGCTGGGCGCGCTCGTGCCGGCGCCGTTCCGGGCCAGGACGCGGAACGCGTACGTCGTCCCGCGTGCCAGCCCGTCGACGCGCAGGGAACGTGCCGAGAAGGGCTCGACGTCGAGCGGCACCCACGTGGCGCCCGCGTCGCGAGAGCTCTCGACGACGTACGTCACCGATGGCGCCCCGCCGAGGTCACTCGGCGCCAGCCAGGAGAGCTGCCCCGCGCGAGGGCCCGACAGACGCGCCGTCAGCTGCCGTGGGGGAGTGGCGGGGACCAGGTCGGTCGTGAACGAGGCTGCGGGGGACCAACCCCCGACGCCGATGGAGTTGAGTGACGCGACCCTGGCGAGGTACGTCGTGCCGCCGACCAGGCCTGTCACCGCCAAGGACGTGGAAGTCGTCGCTGCGTGCGGGACCGGCACCCAGGTCGCGCCGCCGTCGGTCGACAGCTCCACGACCACGTCGAGCACCGCAGCACCGCCGTCGTAGGCCGGGCGCACCCAGCCGATGGTCGCTGACGTGGTGGAGACCCCGGAGACGGTGACGGCACCCGTCGGATCCGGAGCGGTCGCCGCCGGCATCGTGATCGTCGCGACGTCGGACCACGGTGCCCCGCCCCCGCCATTCTCTCCGCGGACGCGGAACTCGTACCTCTCGCCGGGCTGCAGATTGTCCAGAGGGAGGCTCGGCGTGGTGCTGAAGCCGTCCTCGATCGTCGTCCACGGAGTGGATTCCTGCCGCAGCTGGACCTGGTAGTCGCTCAGTGCAGGATCGCCCCGGTCCACCGGTGGCTGCCAGGTCAAGGCTCCCGAGGTGGGTCGCGAGGGCGTGAACTCCACAGCAGTGGGCGCACCCGGCTGGCCCGGTGCGGTGCGGGTGACGGTGAACTCGCCGGCGGGGGTCCAGTTGGAGTGGTTGTCGAGGATGTCGGCGCGGTAGGCGTTGCACTGGTAGGTGCCGGGTTGGCGGCCGGCGGGGACGGTGGCTCGGGCGGTGAGGGTGAGGTCGCGGGGGGTGCCGGTGAGGGTGAGGATCTCGGCGCCGTGGGTGTGGGGGTGGGGGTCGCCGTCGTAGGTGAGTCCGAAGTAGAAGGCTTGGACGTAGGTGTTGTTGACGTAGGTGCCGCACTCGATGTTGAGGTGTTGCAGGCCGGAGGCGTCGGTGATGTGGGTGGTGAAGTCGATGGTGGCGGCGCTGGTGCTGACGTCGATGGTGTCGGGGGTGAAGGTGAGGGGGTCCAGGACGGGTGCCTGGTCGTCGAAGTCGCCGGTGCGGGTGACGGTGAACTCGCCGGCGGGGGTCCAGTTGGAGTGGTTGTCGAGGATGTCGGCGCGGTAGGCGTTGCACTGGTAGGTGCCGGGTTGGCGGCCGGCGGGGACGGTGGCTCGGGCGGT
>Ga0209094_1000043_pt1 | contig 122430 bp, 118 predicted proteins | sample COGITO_mtgs_1004_2_FD_184790 | JGI IMG/M metagenome (GOLD analysis project Ga0209094, IMG submission 184790) | Pelagic marine microbial communities from North Sea - COGITO_mtgs_100430 (SPAdes) (version 2) | ecosystem: Environmental > Aquatic > Marine > Epipelagic ... | reverse complement strand
CGGGCGGCGCCACCGAGCGCCAGCGAGGGGGCTCCGCCCCGTGCGCCGTACAAGCCGACCTACCGGGTCCCGCAGTCAAGGACACCGAAGGTGCCGCGCAGCGGGCGCCGCAGGCGATCCTGGACGGCGGGAGCAGGTCGGCTACGCGCGCGGCCCCACCCACGGTGACCACCAGGACCACCCCGAAGAACCAGGTCCCAGTCACCACTGACCCGGGAGCGGCCCGCCGTACCAGTGCTCGATCAGGGAGCGGCTGATCGAGACGCCGCCGGGGAGCACGAGGTCGCCGCTCTCGGCCTCGGCCCGCATCTGCTCGCGGGTCCACCAGCGGGCGGCCTCGATCTCGACGTCGTCGACGGTGATGGTGTCGGTGGTGGCGCGGGCGACGAAGCCCAGCATCAGGCTCTGCGGCAGCGGCCAGGGCTGGTTGCCGAAGTAGGTGACATCGCCGACGACCACGCCGACCTCCTCGGCGACCTCACGCCGTACGGCGTCCTCGAGGCTCTCCCCCGGCTCGCAGAAACCGGCCAGCGTCGAGAAGCGGCCGGCCGGCCACAGCGGTGAGCGACCGAGGAGACACCGCTCCTCGGGCGAGCCGGGCTCGCCGTCGGTGACGACCATGATCACCGCCGGATCGGTCCGCGGGAACTGCGGCTTGCCGCAGTCGTCGCAGCGCAGCTCGTGGCCGGCCACGGCCGGCGTCAGGTGACCTCCGCACCGGGGGCAGAAGCGGGTCGCCCAGTGCCACTCGGCGAGACCGAGCGCGTGGAAGACGAGCGGCGCCTGCGCCACCGCGTCCCCCACCAGGACGGGCAGCAGCCCCCGCAGGGGAAGCCATTCCCCCTGCTGGTCGGGATCGCGGGCCAGCGCGGCATCGGCGATCAGGGCCCACCACGCGGTCCCGTCCCGCTCACCGAGCAGGACGCGCAGACCCTCGGGCGCATCCTGGGGCGACACCCAGCGCAGGGCACCGTCGACGGGACGTACCCGCGTCCCGGCCACCACCAGCACGCGCGTGGACGGATCGGCCCACGCCTTCTCGAGCCAGGCGTCGTCGGCCCGCCGCGGGCCGAGTCGGTCGTGGGGATCGGCGCTGAGCTCGAGGTGCGGGTAGGTCACACCGCCCACCCTAGGAGCGGGCAATACTCCGCGCCCCACGGGTGTTGAACCCCCGTGTCCAGCACCCTGTCCAGCACCCTGTCCAGCTCCTTCGACAGCCCTCTGGACAGGCCTCTGGACAGTGTGGTGATCGGAGCCGGCCAGGCAGGCCTGTCGACGTCGTACCACCTGGCCCGGCGTGGCGTCGACCACGTCGTCCTCGACGCCGACGCCTCACCCGGTGGCGCCTGGCAGCATCGCTGGGACTCGCTGAGCATGGACGACGTCCACGGGATCGCCGCGCTTCCCGGTGCCGAGCGACCGGATCCACCGGGGGGCGAGCGCGCCAACGAGGCGGTGCCGGCCTACTTCGCGGACTACGAGGCGGCGCACGATCTCCCCGTCCTGAGGCCCGTGCCCGTCGACCGGGTGGTCGACGGCATCGGTGCCGAGGCCGGCCTGCTGGTGGTCCACGCCGGGACCCGACGCTGGGCCACCCGCACCCTCGTCAACGCGACGGGCACGTGGTCGCAGCCGTTCGTGCCGTCCTACCCGGGGGCCGCGAGCTTCGGTGGCGAACAGCTGCACACCCACGACTACCCCGGTCCCGAGCACTTCCGCGCCCGCCGCACGCTCGTGGTCGGCGGGGGCACCTCCGCGGTCCAGCTGCTCGGCGAGATCGCTCCTGTCACCGACACGCTCTGGGTGACTCGCCGCCCACCTGTGTGGCGCACCGACGACTTCACGCCCGAGGTCGGCCGTGCCGCAGTCGCCCTGGTCGAGGAGCGGGTACGCCGGGGGCTGCCGCCGGCGAGCGTGGTGAGCGTGACCGGGCTGGCGCTGCGCGAGCAGGAGCGGGTGGCCGAGGAGCTCGGTGCCTATCGTCGCCGGCCGATGTTCAGCGCGATCGAGCCGGACGGCGTCCGGTGGGACGACGGCGAGCGCGAGGGCGTCGACGTCATCCTCTGGGCCACCGGCTTCCGCCCGGCGATCACCCACCTGGCGCCCCTGCACCTGCGCAGCAAGCACGGCGGCATCACCCTCGACGGCACGACCGCGGTGGCCGACCAGCGCGTGCAGCTGGTCGGATACGGGCCGTCGGCGAGCACGATCGGCGCCAACCGCGCCGGCCGGCTGGCGGCGAGGAGGGTGGCACAGTCGCTCGCCCGCGCGTCGCGAGCCGGCGCGTCCGTGTCGGCCTGACCCTCAGGTGGCGACGTCGTCACCGGGCGCGAAGAGCGCCGTGAGCTCGGCTCGCCCGGGCAGGTCGGCGGGCTCCACGAGGCCCTCGGGCCCGGCGTCGCGCACGTAGTAGAACGCCGCCCGCACCTGCGCGGGGTCGACGTCGTGCAGCTCGGCCCAAGCCAGGCGGTAGAGCGCGAGCTGGAGCGGGTCGGCGGAGTGGGTGCGGCTGGTCTTCCAGTCGACGACCAGGTAGCCGTCGCCGTCGCCGTCGGCGTAGACCGCGTCGATCCGTCCGCGGACGACCTGACCGCCGAGCACCAGTGCGAACGACGGCTCGATCGCGATCGGGACCCGGTCGGCGAAGAGCCCGGACTCGAAGCGCTTGATCAGCTCCTGGAGGTCGGCGTCGTCCTCGATGTCGACGTCGCCGCGACCGGGGAGGTCATCGGGGTCGAGCAGCAGCTGCTGTCCGAACCGGGCCTCCACCCACGCGTGGAAACGGGTCCCGAACCGGGCCGAGGACGACGGCCGGCGCGGCATCGGTCGGGCCAGGTCCCGGGCGAAGGTCGTCGGGTCGTCGCGCAGCCGGGCGACCGAGGTCGCCGACAGGCTGGAGGGCAGCGGCACCTCGATCTGCGGCGACCGCTCGCGCTGGGCCTCCTCGACCAGGCGGGCGATCTCCTCGTCCCACTGCTGGACGCGCTCGAGCAGCAGGATGTCCTCGAGGTCGTCGGCCTCGGGTGAGGCCTGGGGGTCGATCGTCCGCACCCGAGCGGCGGCGTCGTGGCGGCGGACGACCTCGGCGGTCTGGTGCGAGATCGGCCACGGCTGGTCGACCTCTCTCTCGGCGTACGGGTTGGGGTCGTCCCTCGCCGCACACTCGAGCCAGGCATCGGGCTCGCCGCCCCACGCGGCCATCGCCTCCCGGGTCCTGACGAGGTACGGCGACGGGCCCAGGCCGCCCTTGAGGTGGGGCGCGAAGCGCCAGGCCGAGACACAGAGCTGGTGGCGGGCGCGGGTCCAGGCGACGTAGCCCAGGCGCAGCTCCTCCAGCGCTTCGTGCTCCTTGGCCCGGGCGGCCAGCGCGATGATGTCCTCCGGCGTGTGCCCGGCCAGGGTGGGCAGGTCGCGAGCATCCCCGCGCAGCGCTGTCGGCAGCACGCTGGGCACGGTCAGCCAGCTGGAGCGCCCCTGGCTGGTCGGGAACTTCTTGTCGGTCACCCCGACCAGGAAGACCGCGTCCCACTCCAGCCCCTTGGCCCGGTGGACCGTGAGCAGCTTGACGGAGTCGGCCTCCGACGGGGTCGCGACGTCGAGGCCCTGGCCGTGCTCGTCCTCGGCCTCCAGCCACGCCAGCAGCGCTGCCAGGGTCACCTGACCGTCGAGCGCCTGGAACTCCCCCACGGCCTGCACGAAGAGGTCGAGGTTGTCGCGGCGCGCGGCTGCCGCCGGGCTCACCGACGACGCCAGCTCCACGTCGATGCCGGTGACGTCGATGATCCGACGCACGAGGTCGAGGATCGGCTCGCCGATCGCGGTCCGCAGCCGCCGCAGCTCGGCGGCCAGCAGGGCGAACCGGTCGCGAGCCTCGGCGGAGTAGGCGTAGGCCTCCTCGTCGCCCGGGTCGTCGAGGGCGTCGCCCAGCGAGGCGATCTCCGTCGGGTCGGCGCCCTCGACAGCGGCCGCAAGCTGCTCGTGGACGTCGGTGAAGGCCTCGCCGCCGGACCGGGAACCGGCCAGCTCGCCGGCGCGTCGTCCGAGCAGCGCGAGGTCGCGCGGCCCGATCGCCCAGCGCGGACCGGCGAGCAGCGTGAGCAGGGCGGCGTTGGCGGTCACGTCCTGGACGAGCGTGAGGGTGGCGACCACCTCGGCGACCTCGGGGAGCCGCAGCAGCCCCTTGAGGCCGACGATCTCGACCGGGACCTCCCGCTCGGTCAGGGCGTCGAAGACGGCGGCAGCGTGGGCGTTGTTGCGGGTCAGGACACCGATCTCCTTCCAGACCGGGCCGTCCTTCAGCGCTGCGAGACCCGCGTGGGTGGCGATGACCTGGTCGGCGAGCCAGGCCAGCTCGTCGTCGTAGGTCTCGTGCACGTGGGCGCGCACCACACCGTCAGCGGCGGCGGGCTTCGGCTCGAGCGGCAACAGGTCGGGGCGGGTGGCGTAGAGGTCGGCGGCCAGGTGGTTGGCCGTGGCGAGGATCCGTGCGTCGGAGCGGCGGTTGACCACCAAGGGGTACGTCGTGCGTGAGCCGTCGGCGGCCGGGAAGTCGGCGCCGAACTCGAGGATGTTGGAGACCGAGGCCCCGCGCCAGCCGTAGATGGCCTGGTTGGGATCCCCGACAGCCGTGACGGGGTGCCCGAGGCCGCGCTGCTCGTCGGGTCCCGAGAAGAGGCGACTGAGCATCAGCGCCTGCGCGACCGAGGTGTCCTGGTACTCGTCGAGGAGGACGACGCGGTACTTCAGCCGCTCGGCCTCCCCCACCTCCGGACACTCGGCGGCCAGCCGGGCGGCCAGGGCGATCTGGTCGGAGAAGTCGAGCAGGCCGAGGTGGCGCTTGAGCCCGCGGTAGGTCTCGACGAGGCCCAACAGCTCGGCGCGCGCGTCGATCACCGCGATCGCCTTCTCGTTCTTCGCGCGGTAGGTCTTGCGGTGCTCGGTCGCCATCCCGGTCTCGAAGCGGGGCCGTTGCTCCCGATCGTGGGCGCGGACGTCGTCGGGCCCGACCAGGTGCTCGCTCATCTCCGCGTCGAGGGCGAGCAGGTAGCGCACGACGTGCGCCGGCGAGTCACTGAGGTGGTCGACGGGCTCGGCGTACCGCTGGACTGCGCGGGCGGCGAGCTGGAAGCGGCTGGCGTCGGTGATCAGTCGGGTGTCGGGCTCGTGACCGATCCGCAGACCGTGCTCGGACAGGAGCGCCGAGGCGTAGGAGTGGTAGGTCGACACGGTGGGCTCGTCCGGTTCGTCGGACTCGTCCTCGTCGGTCGCGCGGGGGTCGCGTGGCGCTCCTCGCTCGGGCAGCAGCCCGGCCCTGCGCAGGCTCTCCCGGATCCGGGTCTCGAGCTCGGCGGTCGCCTTGGTCGTGAAGGTCAGGCCCAGGATCTCGGCCGGGCGCACGCGTCCGGTGGCGACCAGCCACACGACGCGAGCGGCCATCACGGTGGTCTTGCCGGACCCCGCACCGGCGATGACCACGGCCGGCTCGAGGGGCGCGGTGATCGCGGCGAACTGGGCGTCGCTGAAGGTCCAGTCCTCCCCCAGCAGGACGCGGAGCTGCTCGGGGGTCTCGATCGTCGACGGGGCGACATCGGGGGGCTGGGTCACGAGAGCACCGTCCCCGAGGTCTGCACCGGACAGATGGCGTGGAAGTCGCACCGGTCGCAGTGTCCGCCGGGGCGGGCGACGAACTCCTCGGCCCGCACGGCTGCCGCGGCCTGCATCAGCTGCTCCTCGACGAGTCGCGCAGACCCTCTCTCGCCGGCGTCGGGCGCGGGCTGGTGCTGGACCTTCGGCAGCTCGGCCCCGTGGCGCAGCTGGATCAGCTCGGCACCACCCGAGACGCCCGGCGCGGCGGCGGTGGCGCCCTCGAGGTGCTCGTCGGCGGCCCCATGGTCGACGGCGAGCTGGTAGAGCCCGAGCTGGGAGTGCTCGGCGACCTGGTTCTTCGTCGGCGGGTACTTGCCGGTCTTGAGGTCGACGACGACCACGCGGCCGTCCTCGTCGAGCTCGAGTCGGTCGGCAAAGCCGTGCAGCCTCACGACCTGCCCGTCGGGCAGGGTCACCTCGGCGCGCAGCCTGGGCTCCACCGCGATCACGCTGCGCGCATCGGGGCGGGTGTGCCAGGCCACGAAGCGGGCGAGCACCTCGGCGACCGCGACCCGCTCACGCTCGGCGGACCACGGCGTACGGAACTCCATCCGGTCCCAGACCTCGTCGACGAGCTCGAGGAGCGGGCCGTCACCGGAGCTCAGGTCGATCTCCCGACGGGCGATGCGCTCGGCGATCGCGTGGACGACGGTGCCGAAGCCCTGGCTGGTGGAGCTGACGACGGTGCCGCCGGCCTCGCGCTGCAGGAACCACTGGGCCGGGCAGCGCAACAGCCCCTCGAGGGCGCTGGCCGACAACGTCAGCGGCGTCTCGGCCGGGCGCACCGGACGCTCGGAGTGACTCGGCGCCCGCAACCCCCACCACGTGGCCGGGTCTGCCTGCGGCGCGATCCGGTGGCCGTGCACCTCGGTGGCGGCCAGCCGGCTCAGCCGAGCCGCGGCGGCGGTGCGCAACGGCTCGGCCGACGCGGGGTCGGCCACCACCCGGCGCAGCTCGGCGACCAGGCCGGTCATCGACAGCGGCCGGGCCGGACGACCGATCCGGTGCACGGGTCTGCGGCCGAGCTCGTCGAGGAATCGCGACGGCTGCTCGCCGTCGTCGTCGGGCGAGGAGACCGCAGTCACCACCAGACGCTGCCGGGCGCGCGTGGCCGCGACGTAGAAGAGGCGGCGCTCCTCGGCGAGCATGGCGCGGCGGGTGATCGGCGGGACCAGGCCCTCCGGCCCGATCCGGTCGGCGCCCAGCAGGGAGTCGCGCGGACGCAGGTCGGGCCAGGCGCCGTCCTGCACGTGAGCCACCACGACGAGCCGCCACTCCAGGCCCTTGGAGCGGTGAGCGGTGAGCAGTCGCACCGCTTCGCCCCGGACACCGCGGTCGGCCAGGGTGTCGGCCGGGATGTCCTGGGCACGCAGGGTCGCCAGGAAGGCGCCGACACTCGTGTGACCGCGCTGCTCCTCGGCCCTGGCCGCCGTCTCGAAGAGGGCGCACACGGCGTCGAGGTCGCGGTGGGCCAGGCGCGCGGCCTGGCCGCCGGCCTGGGTCGCGGCGCGCAGGCGGGGGCCCCACTCGGAGCCGTGCCAGATCGTCCAGAGGACCTCTTCCACGGTGGCGCCCTCGGCCAGGTCGGCGGCAGCGGTGCTCAGCAGCAGTCCGAGGCGTCGGGCCCGGTGGGCAGGCGTGCCCGCCATGCCCTCGAGCCGAGCCGGGTCGAGCACCGCGGAGCGGATCAGGTCGCGCGGTCGCGCCTCGGGGAAAGCGGCGCGCAGTGCCCGGGTCAGGGCGCGTACGTCGGTCGCGTCCAGGCCGCCGATGGCCGAGGTGAGCAGGTCCTGCACGCGAGTCGCGTCGACGTAGGCGTCGTCGGTCGGGTCCTCGACCCCAGCGTCCACGAGGAGCCCCAGGGCTGCGAGCAGCGGGGCGACAGCCGGCTCGCGCACCAGCGGTGTCTCGTCGCCGGCGACCTCGACGGGCACCCCTGCGGCCGCCAGGGAGCGTCGCAGCGACGGGATGGTCGTGCGACCCGAGCGGACCAGCACCGCCATGTCGGACCAGCCGACGCCGTCCTCGAGGTGGGCGCGCCGCAGCAGGTCGGCGATGTGCTCGGTCTCGGCGCGCGCGGTGTCGAAGGTGAAGGCCTCGACGGAGCCACGGCCGTAGACGTTGGCGGCCGGCTCCGGGTGCCGGAACCGCTCGTAGGCCTCGGCCGGGATCGACCCGGTGACGCCGATCGAGGCGGCGATCTGACGCGAGGCGCGCAGCAACCGGGAGCCGAAGCGCCGGGTGGTGCCGAGCGCGACCACGGGCGCCGGATCTCCGGCGCGCGTGCGGAAGGCATCCGGGAAGTCGAGGATGCCGCGCACGTCGGCACCGCGGAAGCCGTAGATCGACTGGTCGGGGTCACCCACCACGACGAGGTCGCCGCCCTCGCCCGCCAGGGCGCGGAGCAGGGCCACCTGACTGGGGTCGGTGTCCTGGTACTCGTCGACGAAGACGTGGCGGAACTGCTCGCGCAGCTCGTCGCGGTGACGCTCGGCCTCGATCACCCCGCGTGCGATCAGGTCGGGGTAGTCGATCGCGGCCTGGTCGCCCAGCACGTCGAGGTACTGGGCGAGGAAGAGGCCGGCGGCCTCGAACTCCACGACGCCCTCGGCGCGACCCAGCTCGACGAGCTGGTCCGGGTCCAGCCCCCGCTCGCGGGCACGGGCGATGACGGTCTGCACCTCCCGGGCGAAGCCGCGCGTGCCGACGGCGGCGCGCAGGGAGTCGGGCCAGCGCACGGACTCGGGAGCGTCGGTGAGCAGCTCCTGCAGCACGACGTCCTGCTCGGGCGCCGAGAGCAGCCGCAACGGAGCGGCGTAGAGCTCGGCGGGCGAGTAGCGGCGCACGAGTCCGTAGGCGAAGGAGTGGAACGTCGAGCTCAGCGAGGAGGTCATCGTGCGCCCCAGGCGAGCGGTCACCCGGTCGCGCAGCTGCTCGGCGGCCTTGCGGGAGAAGGTGAGGGCGAGGAGCTGGTCGGGCCGGGCGCCGCGTCCCTCGACCCGCTCGACGATGGCCTCGACGAGGGTCGTCGTCTTGCCGGTGCCCGGGCCGGCCAGGACCAGCAGCGGACCCGAGGCGTGGTCGACGACCTGCTGCTGGTGCTCGTCGAGCAACGGCACCTCGCCGGGGCCGTGCCGGGCCACGAGTCGGTAGCGGGTCTCGGTCATGGCGCCCACCTAACCAGCCGCCACCGACAACGCCGGCGCCAGGATCAGGGCGCCAGGTCGAAGTCGGCGAAGTCGAAGCCGGGCGAGACCAGGCAGCTCACCAAGGCATCCCCGTCGGAGGGCAGGGTGCGTTGCCACTCCCCCGCGGGCACCAGGCTCTGGGTCTGCTGGCCCGCGGCGAGGTCGAGGCCGACCACGACGCTGTCGCCGTCGACCGGTACGTCTCCGCTGCCGCCGCGCTGCAGGGAGACAGCGCCGCTGTGAGCCAGCCACAGCTCGTCGGACGCGACCTTGTGCCAGGCGGAGGAGTCACCAGCGGGGAGCAGGAAGTGGATCAGCGTTGCGGTCGGTCGCACCCGACCGTCCGGCAGCGAGACCGCCACGGGCGATGCCCAGGTCTGGCGGTACCACCCGCCCTCGGGGTGCGGCGCGAGGTCGAGGGCAGCAGCGAGCGGCGGTCGTCGGGTGCTCACGCGTCGGCCGGTCGCTCGTTGTAGACCCCGGCCGTCTCCTGGCCGGACAGCTGGGCGACGGCACTCATGATCTCGTCGGTCAGCTCGCGCCGCGCGCGTCCGAGGGGTACGCCGTCGAAGCGCCCCACCACCGCGATCGGGGCGCCGAAGCTGATCGAGATCGGCACGACGCGCGGCAGCCGGGACCCGACGGGCTGCAGCTTCTCGGTGCCGACGAGACCCACCGGCACCACCGGAGCGCCGGCGGTCAGCGCCAGGTGGGCGACTCCGGTGCGGCCGCGGTAGAGCCGTCCGTCGCGCGACCGGGTGCCCTCGGGATAGATCCCGAAGGCCTCGCCGCGGCCGAGCACGTCGAGCGCGATGTCCAGGCTCGCGATCGCGGCCCTGGTGTCGTCGCGATCGACCGGGAGCATCCCCAACCCGCTGAACCACGCCTTGGACACCGCGCCCTTGAGGCCGGGGCCCTCGAAGTAGTCGGACTTGGCCAGGAACGCGACCCGGCGGGGCACGACGATCGGGATCACCAGGGAGTCGGCGAAGCTGAGGTGGTTGCTGGCCAGCAGCAACGGCCCGGAGTCCGGCACGTGCTCGAGGCCCGTGACCGTCGGACGCCACACGGCCTTCGCCAGCGGCGGCACGACACGGTGCAGGGCTTGGTAGAGCACCTCGACAGTCTTGCGGTTACCGGTCGGTCGGCCGAATGACCGCACACATCACGGACGGTTCAGCTCAGGGCGCGTCCACACGTACGGCGTCGTCGTCGTGACGGCCACCAGCCCCGAGCGCTCCAGGATCGGGCGTGACATCGCGGTGCAGTCGCTCTGCAACCACCGCACACCCCGATCCAGCGCCGATCGTGCGCGCGCCGCGGTCAACGCCCGGTAGATCCCGCGGCCGCGCCAGTCGGGCAGCGTCGCGCCGCCCCAGAGGCCGGCGAAGTCGGTGCCGGGGACGACCTCGAGGCGACCGGCACCGACCAGGCCCTGATCGGTCTCGGCGACCCAGACCTCCATCGCCCCACCGCTGCGCTCGACCCGGTCGAGCAGGCTCTCGCCATCGCCTCCGCCACGCCCGAAGACCTCGGCCTGCACGGCCGACGTCCGCGCCAGCAGACGCTCGCGGTCGGGGTCGTCGTCGACGCGTCGTACGACGACCCCGTCGGGCAGCCGCACCTCCGCGACGAGCGCGGCGGCCTCGCCGACCATCACCGTCTCGACCTCGTCGGGCTCGAAGCCCGCGCCGACCAGCAGGTCGTGCAGCCCCGGCAGGTCGTCGTGCCCGCGCGTCTTCCACTCCGCGCTCACGATCTCCGGGCGCTCGCCCAGGAACGCGAGGGTCTCGGTGACCAGCTCCGAGACGTCGTGACCGCGGAGGTCCTCGTAGCTGATCAGCGCCCGCTCGCCGTACACCGCTCTCCACAGCGGCCCGGAGGTGTCCCACGACCTCGCGACAGCGACCTCGGCACGACCCCGGAGCTGGGCGTCGTAGGCGGCGAGCAGCGCGGCCTCGTCTGGTCTCGACACCCGGTGAGGCTGCCAGAAGCACGAGGCGAGGTCGACCGAGACTCCCGAGCGACGCAGCGCAGTGCCCTCCTCGAGGTAGCGCGCCCGCGCCTCGTCGTGGTGGCTCGGCGGCAACGAGCCGTCCGCGCGGACGACCCGCCACCAGGGCACCGGTCCGCCGTGGCGCGCCATCACGTTGCCGACCAGTCGCGGCCCCGAGCCCACGACGTCGGCGATCGCGCCGTACGTCGTCACGCAGCCGCGCGGGATCTGCTCGACGATGCTCAGCACGGCCTCGATGTAGTCGTCGTCGGCGCGCACGTGCGGAGGCTATCGAGGGACGACCGAGGGACTACCGACCCACGCCGTCGTCGCGGGCCTGCGGCAGCTTGAGGGTGGCTCCCACCGCCGCCACGGCGAGCACGGCGACCAGCAGTCCCGCCTGCCACAGCGCCTGCTGCGCGTCGGTGCCCTGCGCGGCTCGCGCGACCCACCACACGACGGGAGCCACCAGCAGCACCCACGCCCCGCGGCCGACCCACAACGAGCCGAGGCCGGGATCGACCGGCACCGCGGACGGGCCGTAGGCGGCGAGGAGACCCGCGACGTGCGCGACCATCAGCAGCACCGCAGCCACCAGCACCGAGGGGTGCAGCCCGTCGTCGCCGACCAGGGTCCACCACGCCACGACGGAGGCGAGGGCGAGCAGCCCGGCACCCGAGTCGGGCGCGAGCGCGAAGGCCAGCGAGAGGGAGGCCACCACGATGGTCACGGTCACGGGAGGGTGGTCGCCCGCGACGCCCGCCACGAGCAACGCGGCCGGCGGCGCGAGCACCATCGCGGCACGCAGGAACAACGCCGAGACCGGCCAGTGGCGCATCCCCCAGAACGCGCGCAGCCACGTGCCCAGGGCGCTCACGAGTGCACCCGTGGCTGCTCGCCGCGGCGACCGAGGTCGCGCATCACGTCGTCGACCGTGCCACGCCCGCGCCACGGCACGACCGGACAACCGATCGCGTCGAGAGCGCTGAGCACGCCACCGCGATCCAAGCGGCGCATCCGCCAGGCCAGGTCGACCAGGGCCTGGTCGCGGTCGGGCAGGTCGGGCACGAGGTCGTCGGGCAGGGTGTCGATGACCACGGTCGGGATGCCGCGCCGGGTCAGGGTCGCGGCCGTCGTGCCGATCGCCTCGGCGAGCAGCGGGGACAGGATGATCACGGTCGTGCCGGCGCCGACGCGCAGGTTGAGCCGGGTCGCGTCGTCGTACGGCGACGCGGCCGGTCGCACGTCCGCGAGGGCGCCGAGCACCCGACGCAGGTGCCGACGTCCGACGCCGGCGGGCACCGGCCGAGCGCGACCGCCGACCGGCTTCAGCGCGACCCGGTCGCCCTGGGCAGCCGCGTGCTCGGCGAGCGCGGCGGCCGCACGCACCGTGAGGTCGAGGCTGCTCGCACTGCCGCCGACTCCGCCGGAGGCCCCGTGCTCGGAGAGCAGGTCGACGACCAGCAGCAGCCCGGCATCCTGCTCGGCTCGCGTGGTGGTGGTGTGCAGCGTGCCGGTGCGTGCGGACACCCGCCAGTTGATCCGGCGCAACCGGTCACCGGGTTGGAAGGCACGGATCCCCGCCAGCTCGCTGCCCTGGCCCGGCTGGGTCGAGCGGTGCGCCCCCACGAGGCCCTTGGGTCGCGGCTGCTCGGCGCGGGAGTCGTACGGCGGCGCGCTCGGCAGCACGGTCAGCGGCCGGTCGGCGGGTGCGACCGGCCCCCACCGGAATCCCGCCCACGCACTGGTGAGCGCGACTCGCTCGCCGACCACGACCCTGCCCCAGCGACGCGGGCTCACCTGGAGCTGGCGCGGCGGTGGCCACCGCGCCACGATGCGTCCGCCATCAGGACGCCCGACGACCAGCCGCTGCGGCGTCATCACCCGAGTGATCTGCTCCACGTCGTCGTCGGCACGCATCGCCAGGTCCAGCGAGACGCCCTCGCCCTCGCGCAGCGACGCGTGCAGCAGCGACGTCTCGATCGACGGGGCCCGCCTGGGGCGTCGCCAGAGTGCGGGCAGGGAGATCAGCAGGAGCGGGACGGTGAGCACCAGCACGGCCGGCTCCCCGAGCGCCACCGCCCAGGCCAGTCCGCCCGCGCCGAGCACCGCAGAACGTCGCAGCGCCCCCGTGGCTCGCCACTGCGGTCGCACGTCAGGCTCCGAGGGCCGCGGGCGTCGGGACCCGACCGAGCACGTCCGAGACGACCGTGGCGCCGCTGGCCTGGGTCATCCAGAGCTCGGGCTTGATGGTGATCCGGTGCCCGAGCACCTCTCGGGCGACCTCCTTGACGTCCTCGGGGACGACGTAGTCACGCCCGCCCAGGACCGCGACCGCTCGTGCCGCCAGCGCCAGGCCGAGCGACCCTCGGGGAGAGGCCCCCACGAGCACGTGCCCGTGCTCGCGGGTCGCGGAGGCGAGGGCGACGCAGTAGCGTCCGACGCTCGCATCCACCCTGACCGCCTCGACGCAGGCCTGCAAGGCACGTACACCGTCAGCGTCGGTCACCGCGTCGAGCACGACCTCCTCCTGCCGGCGTTCCACCCGGCGCGCGAGGACGTCGTACTCCTCGTCGGCGCTGGGGTAGCCGAACTCGACGCGCAGCAGGAACCGGTCGAGCTGGGCCTCGGGAAGCGGGTAGGTGCCTTCGTACTCGACCGGGTTGGCCGTGGCGATCACCGAGAAGGGATCCGGGAGCGGGAAGGTCCGCCCTTCGACGGTCACCTGGCGCTCCTGCATCGCTTCCAGCAGGGCCGACTGTGTCTTGGGCGGCGTGCGGTTGATCTCGTCGGCCAGCAGCAACCCGGTGAAGATGGGGCCCTGGCGGAAGTCGAACTCCCCGCGACGCTGGTCGTAGATGAACGACCCCGTCAGGTCGGCGGGCAGCAGGTCGGGAGTGAACTGCGCCCGGGCGAAGTCCAGCCCGAGCACCTGGGCCAGCGACCGTGCCGTCAGGGTCTTGCCGAGGCCGGGCAGGTCCTCCACGAGGACGTGTCCCTTGGCCAGCACCGCGGCCAGCACGAGAGTGAGCCGGTCGCGCTTGCCGACCACCGCCCGCCCGACCTCGTCGAGGATCCGGGTGGAGAGGTCTGCGGCCTCGGAGGCCGACAGGACGGGTGGGTGGTCGGTCATTTACAGCTCCTCGATGGTGCGTAGGCAGAGATCGATGTCGCGAGGCGAGAGACGACGGGCTCCGCCGTCGAGCAAGCCCGTCACCTTCTCCCCGAGGTGGGCGCGGCCCTCGACGCTGTCGAGCCCGACGCCGTGGGCGGCGCGCAGCGCTCGGTCGGCCAGCACCCAGAGCCGCCGCTGCAGGTGGTCGTCGGGCTGGCGGGCCGTCTGGTGGCTCTCGAGCAGGCGCAGGTCCGCGAAGGTCGCGCTGTCGCGTCCCCGGGTCAGCGGGTCGCTGGTCGCGCGCGGCGTCCACTCGAGGCGCAGCCCGGTGACGCTCTCCTCGACCAGGGCAAAGCCGCCCACGGCCAGGGCGGTGACGAGCAGGATCGCGATCGGGTCGGGGTCGAGGGACAGGATCGCGGTCGCGGCCCACACACCCACGCCCACCGCGACCACGCTCGCCGTACGACGGACCAGCTGGCGCCGCGTCACGACTGCGGCTCCCGGGCGCGGGTGACGGACATGCTCGCGCGGATCCGGCGCAGGGCCTCCGCGGCACCCTCGCGCTCGCGCTCGCCGAGGACGTGGTCGGAGAAGCGAGCGAGTCGGTAGACCGCGGCAAGGTCGGCGACCGCCCGTGCGTCCGCACGGACCACGGCCAGGAGCCGCCCGACGAACTCGGTCGAGGTCTCCCAGTCCTCCCGCGGCACCCCAGCGGCTGCGGCCTGGCTCTCGAAGCGTTGCCACGCCGCCACGATCCCGTTGCGAGGCGTGCCCTCCTGCAGCGCTGCGTCCTGGACCTCGGCGCCGGCACGGATCGCCCCGGCGACCGCCTCCAACGGGTCGGCGACCGCGAAGTCGTCGTCGAGATCCTCCTCGAGGCGCGAGCGCCCGGACCGTGGCCGACGACGCTTCAGCGCGAACACGATCAGCAGCACCACCGCCACCAGCACGAGACCGAGGAGGATCGCTCGCACGACCCTCCCGATCCACCGCAGGTTGTCGGCCCCGTCATTGAGGGAGAGCCCACGCTCGACGTCGTCAGGCTCGTCGGTGGGCTCCGTCGGAGTCTCGGACGGCTGGCTCGCCGAGATCCGGTCCGGCGTCGGGCCGACCCCCTCGAAGAGCTGGGTCGGACCCGTCGAGGAGGCCAGCGCCGCCACCAGGACCACGATCGCCGTCACGAGGACGACGAGGACGACGGGGACGACGGATACGACGGGCAGCGTTCGCTTCGACGTCCCGGACACCCACGCAACCTACCCGCGCGAGGCCCCCACACAACACGAGAACCCCGCCCGCAGGTGCGGACGGGGCCTCGCTGCTCCCGAAGGGACGGGACGTCGGGTCAGCCGATCAGATGATCGGGGCGAACGGCTCGGTGCCCAGCGCCAGCTTGAGGCCGGCGATGCCCGAGTTGGCCTGGGCGTAAGAGAGCTCCTTGCCCAGGTCACCGATGTTGTTGGACAGCGGGAGCGGGGCCAGGCCGAGGGTGGACAGGGTGCCGACAGCCAGGCCGTCGGCGCTGACGAACGCCGATCCGGAGTCACCGGGGACGCCGGGCGTCACGGTGTAGAGCGGGTGGGTCCAGCCGCCGGTGCCCGCGGTGTCGCCGAGGCTGATGCCGGTCTTGGGCGAGAGCGGGGTCAGGCCGAAGCGCAGGCTGGAGTTGCCGTAGGACCAGACGCGGTCACCGGCCGCGGTGCCGTCGGTGTCGATGCCCGTGGGGCCGCCCCAGAAGGGGATGCTCGGGTTGACCTTGCCCTTGTCACCGTTCGAGACCTTGACCAGGGCGAAGTCGTTGTAGGCACAGGTGTTGGCGTCGGTCTCGCCGTTGGCGCGCATGGTGCGCCACGAGGAGTAGACCAGCGTGCCGGTGCCGACCTGGGTGCCGTTGGAGATCAGCGAGCCGCCCTTGTTGAAGGTGACGGCGGTGCCGAGCGGGACGGACTCGTTGAGACACCCGTCGGTGTCGGTCGCCTCGCCGAGACCGGCGCAATGTGCGGCGTAGCCGACGTAGACGTTGTCGGAGGAGTCGGTGAAGACGAAGTTGGCGGTGCACTGGGCGCCGTCGGTGTACATCTGGACGCCGGGCGTGATGGCAGCGCTGGCTGCCGGGGCCCAGGTGGGGGCAGCGGTGCTGGACGCGGTCGTGCCGACCAGGGTGGTGCCCAGCGCGACAGCCGTGCCGAACGCGAGCGTGGTCAGCTTCTTCAGTGGGGTCATGAGCAGAACCGAGTCCTCCTGAGGCGTGCCGGTGCTCCTGGGAGAGCGCGCGACGGTGATAAGGGTCACTCGATCAACGGGGATGGCCCGAAAGGGTTACGGGGCTAGTCCGAAATGACTAGAGATCGACGAAGAAATGACGAGACCGCCCGCGGGCGCGTGCCCGGGGCGGTCCAGTGGCGTGCTCTCAGTAGCTGGGCTGGCTCGGGTCGATCTGGTTGACCCAGGCCACGATCCCGCCGCCGACGTGCACGGCCTCGTCGTACCCCGCGCCCTGGACGATGGCCAGCGTCTCGGCCGAGCGCACCCCCGACTTGCAGTGCATCACGATCTGCTTGCCGGAATCGACCGACGGCAGCTGCTCGAGGGCCGAGCCGTTGAGGAAGTCGCCCTTGGGGATCAGCACGGAACCGGGGATCTTGTTGATCTCGTACTCGTTGGGCTCGCGCACGTCGACCAGGACGAAGTCGCGCGTGCCCTCCTCGCGCTCCTTCAGCATGTGCTCGAGCTGAGTGACCGAGATCGTCGAGCCGGCAGCGGCGTCGGCGGCCTCCTCGGAGATCGCGCCGCAGAAGGCGTCGTAGTCGATCAGCTCGGTGACGGTGGCGTTCTCGCCGCACAGCGCGCAGTTGGGGTCCTTGCGGACCTTGAGCTTGCGCCACTCCAGCTCGAGGGCTTCGTAGATGACGAGCCTGCCGACCGCGGGGTCACCGACGCCGGTGAGCACCTTGATCGCCTCGTTGACCTGGATCGAGCCGATGCTGGCGCACAGCACCCCGAGCACCCCGCCCTCGGCGCAGCTGGGGACCATGCCCGGCGGCGGAGGCTCCGGGTAGAGGCAGCGGTAGCAGGGCGCCTCCACCGAGTCGCCGTTCTCGTCGGTCGCGTGCGGCCAGAAGACCGACGCCTGGCCGTCGAAGCGGTAGATGGAGCCCCACACGTAGGGGATCTTCAAGAAGTACGCCGCGTCGTTGACCATGTAGCGCGTCGCGAAGTTGTCGGTGCCGTCGACGATCAGGTCGTAGCCCTCGAAGACCGACATCACGTTGTCGTTGTCGAGGCGCTCGTTGTGCACCACCACGTTGACGTAGGGGTTGGCCTCCTTGATGGAGTCGCGGGCCGACTCGGCCTTGGGGCGTCCGATGTCGGACTGGCCGTGGATGATCTGACGCTGCAGGTTGGACTCGTCGACCTCGTCGAACTCCGCGATCCCGATCGTGCCGACCCCGGCCGCGGCCAGGTAGAGCAGCGCCGGGCTACCGAGGCCGCCGGCGCCGATGACGAGCACCTTCGCGTTCTTGAGTCGCTTCTGCCCGGTCATCCCGACGTCGGGGATGATCAGGTGGCGGCTGTAGCGGCGTACCTCGTCGATGGTCAGCTCATCGGCGGGCTCGACCAGCGCGGGAAAGCTCACGGTGGGTCACTCCTCTTCAGGGTGGATCAACTGGGTGGTGCGGTATCGGTCCTGGTGGAACGCAGCGAAGCGTGGGCGTGTTCCCCGACTCCTGGCACCATCGTCGCGCGCCCACCGGAAGCCGGGCCGCAGCCGTCCCGTCATCCGGACCCAGGTGACCCGCGGGTAGGCTCGCGCCGTGTCCACTCCCACCTCCGACGTCGACGAGGTCCGCCCGCGCGGCGGGCGGCTCCCTCGGCGGGAGCGTCGCGCCCAGCTGCTCGAGTCCGCACTGGGGGTCTTCGTCCGGCAGGGCTACCACGCAGCTGCCATGGACGACATCGCCGAGAAGGCCGGAGTGTCCAAGCCGGTGCTCTACCAGCACTTCCCCGGCAAGCTCGACCTCTATCTGGCGCTCCTCGACACCTCGTGCGACGCGATCATCGACAACTGCCGTCAGGCGCTGCTCTCCACCCACGACAACAAGCAGCGCGTCGGGGCGGCGATCGCTGCCTTCTACGACTACGTCGGCAGCGAGACCGGCGCCTTCCGCCTCGTCTTCGAGTCCGACCTCACCAACGAGCCCGCCGTGCGCCAGCACGTGGACCGGGTGACCACCGAGTGCGCCGAGCTGATCGCGGAGGTGATCGGCGACGACACCGGACTGCCGCTCCAGGCCTCCCGCCTGCTCGCGGTCTCGCTCGTGGGAATGGCGCAGGTCAGCGCCCGGTTCTGGCTCTCGGAGCAGGGCGGCATCGACCGGGACCAGGCCACCGCGCTCGTCTCGGGCCTCGCCTGGCGAGGCATCCGCGGCTACCCGCTCACCGACGAGCACTGACGCGGGCTCACGCCCGTCCAGCCCCAGCACGCCCCGCGCACCAGCACCCACCAGCACCCACCAGCACCCACCAGCACCACCAACGAACGGAGACTGACCGTGGAGGTCAAGATCGGCATCCAGTACGCCCCCCGTGAGCTCGTCGTGGAGACCGACGAGAGCGCCGAGACGGTCGAGAAGCTCCTCGCCGACGCTGTCGGCTCCGACGGTGTGCTCGCCCTGACCGACACCAAAGGACGCCGGGTCATCGTGCCCGGCAGCAAGGTCGCCTACCTCGAGATCGGCAGCAGCACCCTCGGCGCCGTCGGCTTCCGCAGCTGACGGAGCAGACCACTCATGAGTGCGGCCCGGACAGTCGCGACGGCCGCCGCAGCCGAGACGTTGTGCTCGGAGGTGAGCCGCCTCGCCGCTGAGCACGGAGAGGGCTCCCTCGGGAGCAGGGTGGACCTGCACCGGGTGTGGGTCTTCCGCGGCAGGGTCGTCGTGCTCGACTACCTCGTGCACGGTGGCGCCGTGGCCTTCGACGTCATTCCCGACGAGAGCGGGGACGCGTGGAGGCTCGTGGTGCATGCGCGCAACCCGGTCGACCGACCGCAGGTCGCCGCGCTCGGGCTGCCCGCGGCAGCGCGCGCGGACCGGTTCCTGGTGGGGTCTCCGATCCGCGTGGCGGAGGACGCGCAGCGTGCCTCGCCGGCCGACGTCGTCCTCGACCGCTGTCGCGGCATCCTGGACCAGCTCACGGCCGTCGGTCCCGCTCCGCAGACGAGGCGCCTGCTGGACGCTCTCGGTGTCTCCGACCCCCTGGTGGTCGTCGACGTGGGGGCCAACCCCCTCGAGCTGCCGGCCTACACCCGCCTGCTCGGCATGGGGGTCTGCCGGGTCGTGGGCTTCGAGCCCCAGCCCGAGGCGTTCGCCCAGCTCCAGGGTCGCGACCCCGAGCGGGAGCAGTACTTTCCCCACGCCATCGGCAGCCCCGGACGGCACGAGCTGCGGATCTACGAAGGCAGCGGCTTCGCGTCGACGTACGCCATCGACGAGACCTCCATCGACTTCATCGCCAACGATCGCTGGCGCGACGGCACCCGGCTGCGCGAGACGATCGACCTCGAGCTCACCGCGCTCGACGACGTCCCCGACCTGCCCGCCTTCGACCTGCTGAAGATCGACGTGCAGGGCGGCGAGCTGGCGGTCTTCGAGTCCGGGCGCCGCTCGCTGGCCTCGGCGCTGTGCGTCATCCCCGAGGTCAGCTTCTTCCCGTTGTACGACGGCGCACCGAGCTTCGCCGACGTGCACCAGGAGCTGGTGGCCCAGGGCTTCGCGCTGCACAAGTTCATGTTCCAGAAGTCCGTGCACCTGCACGGCTCGCAGTCCGGCGAGGACTCGCTGCGCGCCTCGCGCAGCCAGCTCGTCGACGGCGACGCCGTCTACCTGCGCGACCTGCGCGGGCTCGCCGACTTCGCGAGCGTCCAGGTGGCCAAGCTGGTGCTGCTGGCGACGTACGTCTTCGACAGCCCCGACCTCGCCGTCCGGGGGCTCGACGAGCTGGTCCGTCGTGGCGAGGTGTCGAAGAAGGTCGTCAAGCAGTACGTCGGGCAGCGCTACGTCTGACCTGCCCTGATCCACTGCGGGGCGTCAGGCGTCGAGGCCGAGCTCGCCCATCCGCTCGAGGTGGCGCTCGGTGAGCCGGGTGAACATTCGCCCCAGCGCGGCCAGGTCGAGTCCGGGCCGGTCGACGCCGCCGGTGAGCAGGGCGGTCAACGAGTCGCGGTCGGCAGCGACGCGCTGCGCCTGGGTGAGGGCCTCCCCCATGATCCGCCGACCCCACAGTGCCAACCGGCCGCCCAGCGGCGGGTCGGCTGCGATGAGCTCGCGCACCCGGCCCACGACGTACGTCGCGTGCCCGCCGTCGTCGTCGAGCGAGGCCACCACGAGGTCGCGGGTCTGCGGGTCCAGGAACGCGGCGATCTCACGGTAGAAGTCGTTGGCCAGGCCGTCGCCGACGAAGGCCTTGACCAGGCCCTCGAGCCAGTCGGAGGGCGCCGTGTGCCGGTGGAAGGAGTCGATGGCGACCCGGAAGGGTGTCATCGCCTCGAACGGGTCGGCGCCCAGGTCGGTGATCCGCTGGTGCAGCGCGGCGACCTTGGTGAGCTCGACGCTCGCCATCGTCCCGAGGGCGAGCTTGTCCTGCAGCGTGGGGGCCAGCTTGGCGTCCTCGGCGAGCCGCTCGAAGGCGGAGATCTCGCCGTACGAGATGACGCCCAGCAGGTCCACCACGGCGTCTCGGTACCCGTCGTCGGCGAGCGCGTCGTTGGCGGTGAAAGCGCCGGATTCAGCCATGCTCGCACCCTACCGATACCCTGTCACCACGAGCGGCCGCCCTCGACGGCGCCGTCAGGTGCAAGACGAGCCGGCCCTCGCCGTATGTGCGCGGTTGACGGTTCGACTGCTCGGCCGCACAGATCCGAACTCACTCGGCTGTCCGGCTGAACTGACGAAGACCGACGAAAGCGACTCTGTGACCGACCCCAACAGCACCGAGATCACCAACGACCCGTTCGACACCGAGACCGAGGCACCGGTCGACCCGGGCAGCGCCCCGGCGACCACGACCTTCCGCGACCTCGGCGTCCACCCCGACATCTGCGACGCGCTCGAGCGCGGCGGGATCTTCACCCCGTTCGCCATCCAGGAGATGACCCTGTCGGTCGCCCTGGTCGGCACCGACCTGATCGGCCAGGCCCGCACCGGCACGGGCAAGACGCTGGCGTTCGGCATCCCCGTCATCCAGCGCAGCGTCGCCCCGCACGACCCCGACTACGCCGACATCCCGCAGGGCAAGCCGCAGGCCCTGATCGTCGCGCCGACCCGCGAGCTGGCGCTGCAGGTCTCCAGCGACATGGAGCTGGCGAGCAAGGACCGCGGCCTGCGGGTCCTGACCGTCTACGGCGGCGTCGGATACGACGGCCAGCTCGACGCCCTCGAGGCCGGCGTCGACATCGTGGTCGGCACCCCCGGCCGCCTGATCGACCTCGCCAACCGCAAGGCGCTCGATCTCGGCCACGTGCACGCCCTCGTGCTCGACGAGGCCGACGAGATGCTCGACCTCGGCTTCCTGCCCGACGTGGAGCGCCTGCTCCGGCTCACGCCCGAGACCCGCCAGACCATGCTGTTCTCGGCGACCATGCCGTCGGCCATCGTCTCGCTCGCACGCACCCACATGCGCCACCCGATGAACATCCGCGCCGAGTCGTCGTACGACACCTCGATGGTGCCCGCGACCGCGCAGTTCATCTACCAGGCCCACGACCTCGACAAGCCCGAGATCATCGGCCGCGTCCTGCAGGCCGAGGACGCCGAGAAGATCATCGTCTTCACCCGCACCAAGCGGCAGGCCCAGCGCATCGCCGAGGACCTGGCCGAGCGCGGCTTCCCGACCAGCCCCCTGCACGGCGACATGGCGCAGGTGGCGCGTGAGAAGGCGCTGGCGAAGTTCCGCGAGGACAAGATCCGGGTCCTGGTGGCCACCGACGTCGCCGCTCGCGGCATCGACGTGCGCGGCGTCTCCCACGTCATCAACTACACCTGCCCCGAGGACGACAAGACCTACGTGCACCGCATCGGGCGCACCGGTCGCGCCGGCGCCTCGGGCACCGCGATCACCTTCGTCGACTGGGCGGACCTGCACCGCTGGAAGATGATCAACAAGACCCTGGACCTGCCCTTCGACGAGCCCCAGGAGACCTACTCGACCTCCGAGCACCTCTACCACGACCAGGGCATCGCCCCCGGCACGAAGGGTCGCGTCGTCGACCCGGCGCCGGTCGAGCGCAAGCCTCGCGAGGACCGGTCGGGCGGCGGTGCCGGCGGTGAGCGCAAGCCGCGCTCCAACAACCGCAACCGGACCCGCACCCGCGGCGGTCAGTCGGTCACCGGCGGCTCGGGCGCCGCGGACACCAACGGCCCCGTGACCGCCGGCGAGGGCCAGGAGGTCCGCTCCGGCGGGTCCGAGGGATCCAGCGGCTCCGGCAACCGCAACCGTCGGCGTCGTCGTCGCGGTGGCTCCGGATCGGGCGGCCCCGCCACCGGCGGAGACTCCACCAGCTCCTGACGCTGCAGGTCACGAGAGCCGGCCCCCTCGGGGCCGGCTCTTCGTGCGTCCGTGCTGCGGTCGTGCTCGCCGGGACCTCGCCGCGCGTGGATCGCCGCGAGTCGAGCGTCAGACCACGACCACCGACGTCCCGATCGGGGCGAAGTCCCACATCCGCAGCGCGTCCTTGGTCTTCTGACGGATACACCCGTGCGACTGCTCAGTGCCGAGCTGGGCCTTGGTCTGCACCGGCGAGCCGTCGTCGATCGGGATGGTGTGGAAGCCGATGGCGGCCCCCGACGGACCTCGGGTGAAGCGGACGAACCACTTCATCGTGCCGGAGTCGTCGATGCCGTAGGCGTCCTCCGAGCGCGAGAACACGTCGTACGTGCCGGGCTGGAGGTTGTCGGTCAAACTGCCGGAGACGAGGTAGGTGCGCAGCACCGTGTCGTCACCGTCGACGAGCCAGACGCGCTGCTCGCTCTCGCTGAACACCACCCGACGCCCCTGGCCGGACGAGGCCGGCACCGCCGGATCCTCCACCACCGGCTCGACCGGCTGTTCCGTCGCTGCGGGTGCGGCTGGTTCCCTCGGCTCAGCCTCCTGCTGCGAGGCGGCGCCGTCCGCGCTGTCGTCGGCAGGAGTCGGTTGTGGCTGCGGCTCCGTGTCGGCGCGCCCGACCGGGTCCAGGGCGACCTCGCTCGCCAAGCTGGCGCCGGTGCCCGGGTCGTCGGCCGCCGAGGGCAGCACGCCGAGACCGCCGAGCAGTCCCACCGCGGTGGTCGTGAGCGACACCCCGAGCACCGCCATCCGCCCGTACCGCGGGCGGTACCGAGGCGGAGGTTCGGCTCTGTGCCTGCTCATCGTGGATTCAGACCGCCGCTCGCTTGACCAGGTTGGCCGCGACCGCACGGTAGGCGACGGCGCCCTTGCTGGTGCGGCTCGTCTGCAGGATCGATCGCCCGGCAGCGGGCGCCTCGGCGAACTTGATCGTCTTCGGGATCGGCGGCTCGATGACGTCGAGCTCGTAGGTCTCCGAGATGGTCTCCAGCACCGTGCGTGCGTGGGTCGTGCGTCCGTCGTACAGCGTGGGCAGGACGCCCCACACGGCAAGGCCGCGGTTGGTGAAGCGGCGTACGTCGTGCACCGTGTCCAGCAGCTGGCCGACGCCGCGGTGCGAGAGCGTCTCGCACTGCAGCGGGATCAGGACACCGTCGGCCGCGGTGAGCGCGGCCACGGTCAGCACGCCGAGCGACGGCGGACAGTCGAGCAGGATCCAGTCGAAGTGGAGGTCCTTCTCGGCGAGGTCCTCGACGAGGCTGCGGATGACGTGCTCGCGCCCCGTGCGGGTCAGCAGGTCGGCCTCGGCCCGGGCCAGCTCGATGGTGGCCGGCATCAGGGAGACGCCGTCGTCGGTCTCGACGATGACCTCAGTGGGGTCGAGGCCCTTGGTCAGCACGTGGTGGACCGAGAGCTCGAGGTCCTCGGGGTCGATGCCCAGGGAGAACGTCAGGCAGGCCTGCGGGTCGAGGTCGACGAGCAGCACGGAGTGCCCGAGCTCGGCGAGCGCCGCCCCGATGGAGGCGACGCTCGTGGTCTTGGCGACGCCGCCCTTCTGGTTGGCGATCGCGAGGGTGGTGGTCATCGGGACCCATCATGCCGGACGCACCCCACCGGACGTGGCACGGCGCACGTGAGTCTCGGATCGTGGTGTCGCAGCAGGTGGTTGACTCGTGGCCATGGCTCCCTCCTCCGACTCCCCCGCTGCCGACTCGCACCCGGGGACCGCACTGGTCACCGGCGCCACCGCCGGCATCGGGCACGCCTTCGCCCACCACCTCGCGCGCCGGGGTCACGACCTCGTGCTCGTCGCCCGCGACAGCGCGCGCCTCGAAGAGGTCGGCGCGGAGCTTCGCTCGCAGCACGCCGTGACGGTCGAGGTGATCACCGCCGACCTCGTCCAGGCCGACCAGCTCGCGGTGGTCGAGGCCCGACTGGCCGATCGTGACCGGCGAGTGGAGCTGCTGGTCAACAACGCGGGCTTCGGCCTCAAGGAGCGCTTCCTCGACAACCCGATCGAGGCCGAGCACGCCATGCTCGACGTCCTGGTGACCGCTGTGCTCCGCCTCACCCACGCCGCCCTCGGACCGATGACCGAGCGCGGCAGCGGTGGGGTCATCAACGTCTCCAGCGTCGCCGCCTTCCTCCCCCGCGGCACGTACGCCGCGACCAAGGCGTGGGTCAACAGCTTCACCGAGTGGGCTGCCAACGAGTACCGCGCCCAGGGGGTCACGGTGATGGCGCTGTGCCCGGGCTTCACCAAGACCGAGTTCCACGAGCGGATGGACGTCACCCGCGGCACCGGCTTCCTGTGGCTCGACGTCGACTTCCTCGTCGAGAAGGCCCTCTCCGACTTCGACAAGGGCCGGATCTACTCGATCCCGGGCGCGCAGTACAAGACGATCGTCGGCCTGACCCGGCTCGTCCCCAACCGGGCGTTGCAGACACTGCAGTCGATGGGGCGGAAGTAGCGCGCAGCTCGCAGCAGCCGGTGAAGCGCCGCGCCGCGCGAGGCGGTAGTGATATCGTTCGGATGATATCGGAGGTGGTCACGATGGAACAGATCCTGATCCGCAACCTGCCCGCGGGGACCAAGGCCGCGCTTCGCGCACGCGCCAAGCAGCGTCACCGGTCGCTCGAGGCGGAAGCACGCGATGTGCTCGCCAAGGCCGTAGAGGGCGAGCCCATCACTCTTGTTGACCTCTTGAGCACCGACGAAGGCGCCGACATCGAGTTCGAACCCGAGCGCTTGGGCCTGACGGCACGTTCAGCGGAGCTGTGAAGTACCTCTTGGACACCAACGTGGTCTCCGCACTGCGGGTCCGAGGGCGCAACCGACCGGTCGGAGTGTGGGCAGCATCGGTTCCCGTTGGCGACCAGTTCGTCTCAGCATTCACCATCGCGGAGATCGAGCGAGGAGTTGTTGCGAAGGAGCGATCCGACGCTGAGCAAGGAGCAGTGCTACGTCGCTGGTTCGAGGAGAACGTCTTACCCGCGTTCGCTGCCCGGGTCCTGCCGTTCGACTTGTCAGCGGCTCGGATCCTCGCGGGCTTTCGGGTCCCCGAGCACGCACCATTCGGCGACGCCCTCATCGCCGCGGTCGCTGCGTCTGCCGAGATGACCATCGCGACTCGGAACACCAAGCACTTCGAACCCCTCGGTGTCCGTTGCCTCAATCCATGGGACCTGACCGCGCCAAGCGACTGAGCCATCCCCGAAGCGCGCCAGTGGGTCGCATCGACCGGTTCACCCCACATGCGCCTTGGTTCTGGCCGGTGCTGCTACGCGAATGCGTCGTCGAGTGTTGCGGGCTCGCCGCAGATGCCGTTTCCGCGGACCTGTTCAACGACATCCTGACTCCAGCGTCCTACGAGGACCTCCTCGAGGACTCGGGAGAGGGACCTGATCTGGGTGCGGTCGCGCGGGTGGAGCGCGCCTCCTTCGATGGCAGATCTCAGGCCGGTCTACGTCCTGATGGGGTAGTCGATGGTGTGGGTGTGGGCTTGGTGGTGGTGGAAGGGGCAGAGCAGGACCACTTGTCGGGTGTTCGTTTCGCCACCGGTGGCCCAGGGGGTGGTGTGGTGGACGTGGCAGAACGCACCTGGGGTGTCGCAGCCGGTGGCCTGGCACTGCTTCTGCTCGATGATGAGCGCCAACCGCTGGGGTGCGGTGTGGAAACGGGTGCCTCGGCCGAGGTCGAGGACGTGACCGCCGTTATCCAGGACTGCGGGGAAGAGCCTCGCCTCGCAGGCCAGGCGGACGAGCTGTCCGGGTGAGATGCCGGTGCCGGTCTCGGTGTGCCCGGCCTTCTGCGCACCACCGGTGAAGGTCTCGGCGTCGGCGGTGATCACGACGGTCGCGGCCAGCCACCCTGCTGGGGTAGGGCGTCGGTGGGGTAGCGCTCGATGTGCTCGAGGAACGCCAGCCCGAGCTTGTGCGGGGTGGGCTTCTCGTAGTCGTAGGCACCAGCACCCTCAGTCGCCGGCACGTGCTTCGGGGCGGCCAACGCTTGGAGGGCCGCCAGGTCGGCACTGAGCCAGATGACGACCTCGGTGGTCTCCTCGGCGTTCAACGACCACGCCGGAGCGTCGGTGATCGCGTCGAGCTCGGCCTCCAGCACGTCGAGACAGGCCAGGGTCGGGTGTCCCGTCCCGGTGCCGTCGAGGTGCCTGTTCATGGGTCTACTCGAGCACCTGCCACCGACACTCGCAGACGGTGAATCTGGCTCAACGGTTGGGGGTTGTGGACAACTCTTCGCGACCATCGCCTGTGGATGATTCGGGGGTATCCGGACGCGACGTGGGTGGTGGCGGCTGCTTGCTGGCTCACGGGTTTCGAGGTTCGGCGCTGGCGCGCCTCACACCTCAACCAGCGTCCGGGCCTGCCCGTCGCTGGCGCTCCTCACACCTCGACCACCGCCCGGGCCCGCCCGTCGCTGGCTCGGGTTCAACGCCCCCGCACCACCTCCGGCGTACGCCGCCCCGAGGCCGCCGCCGCAGCGGCTGCCCGCTCCAGCAGCCGGTCGTACTCATCAGGCACCGTCGTGTTGCAGCCGAGCTCGTGGTTGCTCTTGCCGAGGCCGTGGTGGTCGCTGGAGCCCGTGACGACGAGGTCCAGGTCGCGGGCCACCGCGCGCAGCTCCTCGCGCACGTCGGGGTCCTTGTGGTCCTGGTGGTCGACCTCGACACCGCTCAGCCCGGCATCGCGCAGCCGGGCGATCTCCGAGGTCGGCAGGTCGCCGCGGCGCCCCCGTCCCCACGGGTGGGCGAGCACAGTCACTCCCCCGGCGTCGGCGACCAGGCGGATCGTGGCCGTGAGGTCGGCGGCGTAGCGGTTGACGTAGCCGGGCCGACCGGGGTTGAGATACTGCTCGAAGGCCTCGTCACGCGTCGCGACGACTCCCTGACGCACCAGGGCATCGGCGACGTGGGGGCGCCCGGGCACCGGGGCCGCGATGTCGTCCATCGACACCTCGATCCCGGCCCTGCGCAGGGCGGTGACCATCGCCGGGGCTCGTGAGCTGCGCCCCTCGACGATCCGGTCGAGCTCGGCCCGCAGACCGGCGTGCGCGGGATCCGGGAGGTAGGCGAGCAGGTGCACACCGTGGTGGCGGTGCTTCGTGCTGATCTCGATCCCGCGCACCAGGTCGATGCCGACGCGCGTCGCTGCCTGCGCCGCCTCGTCCCAGCCGCCGGTCCCGTCGTGGTCGGTGATCGCGACGACGTCCAGCCCGGCGTGCTTGGCGGCGGTGATCAGCTCCGTCGGAGTCTGGGTGCCGTCGCTGGCCAGGGAGTGGGTGTGGAGGTCGATGCGCACGGGTGCAGTCTCGCGCACCATGCCGACCTCGGCCGCCCACAGGTCACCAGGTCGGCGCCGGCCCCCCGAACGGCAGGTCGACCAGGTGCGGGCCGGACTGCGCGGCGTCGCGCAGGATCCAGTCGTCGCGCAGCAGCAGCACCGCCGAGGCCGGTCGCAGCACCAGCCAGATCCAGCGTCCAGCCGCCTCCCCGGCGACCACCGAGCGGTCCCACTCGCCGTCCGCGCCGCTCACCGACACCGGCCACAACGGCACGACCTGGCGCTCGATCCGCACCCGGACCGCCGGCTGACCGGCACGCACGTCGGCGCCGGGGTCGGGCTCCCCCGTCCCGGCGATCCTGGCTCCCAGCCCCACTCCGGGCTCCTCGGTGACCACCAGGACGTCGACCGGTCCGTCGAGCGCGCTGGTCCCCGAGCAGCAGGTCATCGAGGCCGAGGACTTCTCGGGCTCCGCGCCGACGCACGCGAAGTCGGTCACCTGCCAGCCAGGGCTCAACGGCCACGGCAAGTAGGTCGGCACGGCGGTCGAGGCGCGCAGGTGATCGGCGAACGCGTCGTACGACACCTCCTGCGGACGCCACAACGGGTCGACCCGACCGTGGTCGAGGCAGTCCCACCCGGCCGCCGACCGGATCACCGGCGACGCGCAGCGGGGGCAGCCGACCTTCAAGGACATAGAGCCACCGTCACGGGGCGAGGACGTGCCGTCAAGAGTTCCAGCGCAGCAGCACCGGCGTCTCGCGCTCGTAGCCGAGCACCGAGATCGTGGCGGTGTCGAGACGGAACAGGCGCCCGTCGCTCACCGGGAGACCCAGCCAGCGCGCCGCGAGGGCCCGCAGCGAGTGACCGTGGGCGAACGCGAGGGTCGGCCCGTCCGACTCCCGGGCACGTGCGACGACCCGGTCCAACCGAGCAGCCACCTGGTCGCCGGACTCGCCACCGGGAGACACGTGCGTCCACACCGACCAGCCCGGCACCTGCTCGCGGATCTGCGGCGTGGTGAGACCTTCGTAGTCGCCATAGGCCCACTCCACGAGGTCCTCGTCGACGACCGCGTCGGCATATCCCGCCAACGCTGCCGTACGGCGTGCCCGCTCGCGCGGGCTGGTCAGCACCAACGCCGGACCGACGGCGGCAAGCCGGGGTGCCAGCGCGCGAGCGTCCTGCTCGGCGTCGGGGAGCAGCGGCAGGTCGGTGACCGACGTGTGCCGCCCGGAGCGGCTCCACTCCGTCGGGCCATGGCGGACGATCCAGAGCTCAGCAGACACGCCGACCAACCTAGCGAACTTGCCCGGCACATACTCGGTATGCATACTCGGTATCCATGAGCATCCCCCACGGTCTCCTGGCCCTTCTCGACCAGCGCCCGATGTACGGCTACCAGCTGCGCGCCGAGTTCGAGCGGGCCACCGGCGCCACCTGGCCGCTCAACATCGGGCAGGTCTACACGACCCTGACCCGCCTCGAGCGCGACGGCCAGGTCGCCGGGCAGGCCACCGACCAGGAGGGTCGTCAGCGCTACGAGATCACCGACGCGGGGCGCGAGACGCTCCGGGCGTGGTTCACCAAGCCCGTCACCCTGGGTGACCGCCCCCGGGACGAGCTGGCGATCAAGCTGGCGCTCGCGGCACTCTCCCCCGGGCTCGACGTCCAGTCCGTGGTGCAGCACCAACGCGTCGCCACGATGCAGCGCCTGCAGGAGCTGACCCGCCTCAAGCGCGACGCGCCGACCCCGTCCGCCGAGGACCTCGCCTGGACCCTGGTCCTGGACAACCTCCGCTACATGGCCGAGGCAGAGCTGCGCTGGCTGGACCACTGCGAGGGCACCCTGGCCCGGGCGCGACCCGCCACGGCTCCTCCCACCGGCCACCTCGACAGCGACGCCACCAGCGACCTGACCGCCGACCCCACCACCCAGGAGACCCTCCGATGACCACCACCCGCGCGCTGTCCCTGCTCGGGGTCGACCGCATCCACGGCGCCGGCAACTCGGCGGTGCACGCCCTGCGCGGCCTGACCATCGAGGTCAGCGCCGGAGAGCTCGTCGCGGTGATGGGGCCCAGCGGCTCCGGCAAGTCGACCCTGCTCAACCTCGCCGGTGGACTCGACCGCGCGACGGCGGGCCAGGTCCTGGTCGACGGCGTCGAGCTCGGCGAGCTCGACCCCAAGGCCCTGGCCCGGCTGCGCCGGCACAAGGTCGGCTACGTGTTCCAGGACTTCAACCTGATCCCGTCCCTGACCGCCGCCGAGAACGTCGCGCTCCCACTCGAGCTGGACGGTGTCCGCTCCCGCCCCGCGCGGCAGCGCGCCCTGCTCGCACTGGACGAGGTCGGCCTCGCGGACCTCGCCGACCGACTCCCCCAGGACATGTCGGGTGGGCAGCAGCAGCGCGTCGCGATCGCGCGCGCCGTCGTCGGCGAGCGCTCCCTGATCCTGGCCGACGAACCCACGGGCGCTCTGGACTCCGAGACCGGTGAGCAGGTCATGCGCCTGCTCCGGGCTCGCTGCGCCCAGGGCGTGGCCGCGCTGCTCGTCACCCACGACGCCGGGCACGCCGCCTGGGCCGACCGGGTGGTGTTCCTGCGCGACGGTGCAGCCGTCGACGACACCGGCAGTACCAGCGGACCCGAGTCGCTGCTGCACGAGGCAGCCAGGTGAGCCCCGCTGTCCGCTGGGCACGCTGGCGCCCCGCGCTGCGGATGGCGTGGCGCGACGTGCGTGCGCACCAGGCTCGCAGCACGATCGTCACCCTTCTCGTCGCACTCCCGATCGCCGCCGCGGTGACCATCTCGACCGTCGCGGCCACCACCAACTACTACTCCAGCAACTCGCTGTACGAGAGCCACGGGTCGGCGGACGTCGCCCTCGAGGTCACGCCGTGGCCGTCGGTCCGCACGTCGTTCGAGGACGAGGGCCGCTACGTGCTGTGGCGTCGGACTCGCGAGCTCACCCGGGACGACCGCCGTCGCCCACTCGCCGTCGACGTGACACCACTGCTGCCGAGCGGCTCGACGACGACCCTGACGGGCTACGTCACCGTGCCGCTGACGACCGGAGGCACGTTGTACGGGCAGGTCCTCGACCTCGACTCCGACCTGGTCCGGGGCCTCGGCGGTCTCGCCGCAGGTCGAGCGCCGTCCGCGCCCGACGAGGTCGCGGTCTCCGAGCTCGTGGCCGACGAGCTCGGACTGACCGACCCCGACGGGTCGCTGCGCACCGACGCGGTCCTCCCGCTGCGCGGCGACGCCGGCCACCTGCGCGTGGTCGGCCTCGCCGAGACCACCACCTCGTACGACGACATCGTGGTCGTCGTACCTCCTGAGTCACGCCTCGTCGGCACCGGGATCGGCGACGACCTGCGCGGCGACATCGACAGCGCCACCTACCTGGTCGACCTTCCCGCCATGACGCGGGACGAGCTGCAAGCACTGGAGAGCAGCCTCGCCGCCGCGGGCGTCTCGACCTGGGTCCGCGACGCTGCGCTGCACCCTGACGCCTGGGACCTGGATCGCCCGATCGCCTCGCCGGTCGACGGGACAGCTGTCGCCGTCGGAGCGCTCGTCGTCGGGCTCGGTCTCGTCGAGGTCCTGGTCCTCGTCGGCTCCGCGTTCGCCGTCGGCGCCCGGCGCCAGAGCCGCACGCTCGGGCTGTTGATGTCCTCGGGGGGCACCCCGGCCGACGTACGACGCATGGTCCTGGCTCAGGGCGCGTGCATCGGGGCGATCGCCACCGTCACCGGTCTCCTCCTCGGAGCGGGAGCACTGGTGGCCGGACGGGACCTGTGGGGTCGGGTGGTGGGCGCCCGACTCTTCGAGTACGACGTGTCGCCGGGTGGCGTGATCGCGATCGCCGTCCTCGGGTTCGCCTCGGCCGTGCTCGCCGCCGCCATCCCCGCCTGGGGCGTCGGCCGGATGACGGCCTCGCAGGCGCTCGAGGGTCACATCGCGGTCCAGCAGCGCCGTCCGGGTCAGGGCCCGTCGCGGTTGCGCGCACCGGCACTGGCGATGGTGAGCCTCGGCCTCCTGGGCATGCTGGCCTGCGGCTTCTGGATCGCCCGCACCTGGGCCGGCGACCCGACCGCGCCCTCATCCCTCCCCGTCGCCCTGGCTGCGCTGTTCGCCCTCGTCCTTCTCGTCGGCACAGCCCTCGGACTCCCGCTCCTGGTGACCTGGAGCAGCCGGTTCACCAGCAGAGGCTGGCTGCCGTGGCGACTCGCGACGAGGGATGCCTCGCGCAACCGCGGCCGCACCACGGCCGCGGTGCTCGCGATCGGCATCGTCACCGCCGGTGCGGTCTTCGCCGGCTTCGGGGTGTCCGCCGCCCGTGCCTACGCCGACACCGACGGCGCGTCCTCGCAGGAGCTGCCCCCCGACGCTGCGGAGATCTACGTCAGCCCGCGCGAGGCCAAGGACCCGGCGGTCCTTGCCGCCCTCACCAGGACCGTCACCGAGGTCCTCGGAGCGGACGCGGTCACGACGTCCTCGGCGGCGCAGAAGGACGGCACACGTGTCGTCGACCGCTCACGCAACCAGGCCCAGGTGGTCGACGATGCGTGGCTGGAGATCCAAGGCGTGCCCGACGGGGCCCGCTCAGCCTTCGCCGAGGGCGCGGTCGTGGTCACGCAGAGCGGCCTGGTGCGCAACGGCCAGGTCGAGCTGCGCACGCCCGGACGGTCGGGCGCGACCCTGGCGAGCGTGCCCGCCGTCGAGGTCGACCTGGGCGGAGACACCTTCCGGACGTGGATGCCCGGCTCCACGGCCGCGGACCTGGACCTGGACCTCCGACCGACCGGCACCCTGCTCGCCCACGCCGACGACCTCGACCAGGCGCGAGCCGACCGGTTGTCGATCTACGGCATCTACGCGCAGGTCGAGCACGACGGGGCTCCCTCGTCCCTCCTGGTCTACGCGGGTGCAGCAGGCACCCTCGCCCTCACCGCACTGGTGGTGGGGATGATCGTCGCCCTGTCCGCCGCCGAGGGCCGCAGCGATGCAGCGACCCTCTCGGCCGTCGGCGCGCCACCCTGGACCCGCCGCGCGATGAGCGCCTCGCACGCGACGTACGTCGGTGGGCTGGGGTCCGGGGTGGGACTGCTCCTGGGCGCAGCGGTCGGCGCCTCGACGCTGCAGGTCGTCGGCACGAGCGGGACGCCCGTCCCGTGGGGTGGCCTGGCGGTCCTGGTCGTCGGGGTGCCGGTGCTGTGCGCGGCCGTGGGCTGGGTGGTCACCCCGACGCGCCTGGCGCTCACCCGCCGAGCCGGATGAGCCTCGGGCCGGGCCGTCAGTCCTGCGGGCCCGCCCAGTTCTTGTCCGGCTGCGGCACCGGTCGCCCGGGCTGCTCTCCCCCGCGCTCGGTGAGGTAGGAGTTCTTCGGCACCATCACCTTGCGACGGAAGATGCACACGACCTTGCCGTCCTGGTTGTAGCCGATCGTCTCGACGTAGACGACGCCCCGGTCGTCCTTGCTCTTCGACTCGGTCTTGTCCAGCACGGTCGTCTCGCCGTAGAGGGTGTCGCCGTGGAAGGTCGGCGCCACGTGACGCAGCGACTCGACCTCGAGGTTGGCGATCGCCTTGCCGGAGATGTCGGCGACCGACATGCCGAGCAGGATCGAGTAGACGTAGTTGCCCACCACGACGTTCTTCTTGAACTGCGTGGTCTCCTCGGCGTAGTTCGTGTCGAGGTGCAGCGGGTGGTGGTTCATCGTCAGCAGGCAGAACAGGTGGTCGTCGTACTCGGTGACCGTCTTGCCTGGCCAGTGCTTGTAGGTCGCGCCGACCTCGAACTCCTCGTAGCTACGACCGAACTGCATGACGACTCCTCTGCTGATGTACGACGGTGCTGGGCGTCGTACATCTTGGCAGGTCCCCAGGAGCCGTCAGGCGCCGCCGCCGCCGGCCTTGCGCCGATGCATCTTGGGAGCACCGTCGAGGACTTCGGAGCCGTGCGCCTTCTCGTGCAGCGGCCCGTCCTCGTGGACGCCCTTCTCCTTGGTGTTCTTGCGATCGAGCGCCTCGCGCATCTTCGCCTTCAGGTCGTCGTTCTGGGCCATGGGGTCCTCCTGATCTCGACGGGGCGAGCGGCAACCGCCCGCGCGCTCACCCTCGCACCGGTCCGCGCGGGCGTCGAGCGACTTTCGCCTCCCATCTAGACTCGACCTGTCCCGGACACGACCGGGTGGAGACCATTGACGCTCTCGAGAGGTGATGCGTGCGCCGTCGCAGCCGTCCGGGAGACCCGACCCTGCTGCTGGTCCTCGGACTGGTGCTCGTGGTCGCCGCGATCCTGGTCGTCCGCGGCCAGGGCGGGGGTCCCGACGACGCGGCGACGGCCATCGTGGGAAGCCAGGACGGCGACGCCGCGGCGACGTCGCCCGGGCCCACACCGGCGCCCACCGACCAGCCCACCGACAAGAAGCGCAAGAAGCGCAACGACGGCAACCCGCCGCGCCTGGACATCAAGCAGCAGGGCAAGAAGCAGTGTGTCGCAGCCGGGGCCGACACCGACATCACGGTCGTCTCCTACAACATCAAGTCCGGTCACCTCGCGGGCTCGCTGTCGCAGATCGCCCAGACCCTGCGCGACAGCGGGGCCGACGTCGTCTTCATGCAGGAGGTCGACCAGCGACGCTTCGCCTCGGGGCGCGTCGACCAGCCGGCCTTCTTCGCCGACGCCCTCGACTGGTCCTACGCCTACGGCAAGAACGCGCCGTACGCCGGAGGCGGCGGCATCGGCAACCTGATCGTGTCGCGCTTCCCCCTCACCGAGGTGTCCAACACCCTGCTGCCGCGCCCCCCGGGCACGGTGCAGCGCGGCCTCCAGCACGCCGTGATCGACATCGACGGCACCGAGGTCAGCCTCTACAACACCCACCTGCAGAACGCGAACGAGCCGGCCAGGATCCTCCAGGTGGCCGCGATCAACCAGCTGATCGCCGACGACCTGCGTCCGCGTGTCCTCGGTGGAGACATGAACGCGCCACCCGGCTCCGCACCGATGAACGCGCTGACGACGCAGTGGACCGACACCTGGCTCGCCGCCGGGTCGGGCGGCGGCAGGACGGCTCCGGCCGGCGCCCCACGGGCTCGGATCGACTACCTCCTGCACGCCGGAGAGGGCCTGACTCCCCTGGCAGCAGACGTCCTGCCGATCAGGCTCTCCGACCATCGCGCCGTGCGCGCGGCCTATGCCCTGACGGACCCACGGGACCCGATCTGCTTCCAGAAGCTCGGCTGACGGCGCCCGTCGGAGGCACCGCTACTCGGCCTCCTCCGAGGCCGCGGAGGCGCCGCCCCTCGTGGGCTTGGAGGGCTTCTCCTGCTCGCTGATCAGACCCGCGAGGGCAGCGATCGCCGCCTCCGCCACCTGCTGGTCGGGCACGTCGGCCGGCTGCACGCCGGCCACGGCGACCGGGTCGAGGTCGGACCAGGCCCCGATGAGCCGCACACCCGTGTCCCGCAGCGCGGCCACGGTCTCCCGGGTCTGGGTGACCACCCAGTCCTCCACGGGCAGGCCCAGGCTCGGCTCCTCACCCCGTCGCGCGGCCAGCACCGTCTTGGCCAGGAACCGCTTGCGCAGCCGGAAGCTGGACTTGGACGTCACCCCGTCGTCGCCCAGCACCTCGTTGAGGCGCCGAAGCGCCAGGATCGAGGCGAGACCGAGCGACTCGTTGGCGCTGCGCACCACGGGATCGGACCCGAAGTCGATGCCGGTGGCCTCGCCGAAACGACGGGCCAGCTCGGAGCGGTCCGCTCCCGGCTGGGGGACGGTGACCAGCGAGATCCGATCGATCCCCACGACGGAGGCCCACTCGTCCACCAGTCGTACGACGTTCTGCTGGCGCCAGAAGCTGCCGGCGGCAGAGCCGCGGTCGTGGACGCCCTCCCCCCGACCGGGCGCCGCGGCAGCCACCGCGGCGTGGTACTCCTCCCACGACCAGGTGCGGCCGTTCTGCACCGTCTCCTGCCACATCGACACGAGCGTGCGGTTGAGGTCGCGCACCGTGAAGACGACGTCGACGTTGCCGCCGAGCTCGCGCACGATGCGCGCGTCGCGCTTGGGCTTGGCCGGCCCGAGGAACTCCATGGAGATGATCGAGGGGCCCGGGTGGGCAGCGATCGAGGCGAGCATCCGCTCCCAGCCCTGACGACGCTTGTCGGCCACCCCGATGGCCTGCTGGATCGCTCGTGACTGGTGGCCCCAGGCGGCGCCGGGGACCAGCACCCCGGAGGCCGCGAGGCGCTCCTTCTCGGAGAAGATCAGCTTCTGCAGGTAGCTGGTGCCCGACTTCATCGTCCCGACGTGCAAGATGACGCGATCGCTCCGGGCCTCCATGGCGTGAACCCTACCCACCGGAGCCGGTGACCCGGCCGGGCCCTTCCCACACCGTCGGGATCCCATGACCGCGTGAGGTGGCCAGGATCCGGCGGGTCTCGGCCGGCCAGGACTCCAGCACCACCAGGAACTCGTGGTCGCTGTCGGGCGTCCGGCGGGTCGGCTCGAGGAAGAGGTGGGCGAACGGCGCCTCGAGGGTCGCCGCGGCGCCTAGCCGGTCGATCCCCGCACGCACGTGCTGTTGCTCGGACCGGTCGAGGTACTGCCACATCACCGAGTGCCACAGGACCGTGAGCGCGCCGTCCTCCAGCCTCAGCCCGTCGACGACCTCGCGGGCACCGGCACGCCGGACCGTCACCGGAGTGCGCGCCGCGAGCGCGAGGGCGCCACGGAGGCGTTCGTGGCGTGCTTCCTGGTCGGGCCACACGTAGGCCGTCAGGGCGAGCCGCCCGTCGGTGGTGGCTGCGTCGACCGGCATCACGTCGGTCGCGACCCGCTCGACCAGCCGCGGCCACGGGGCCTCCAGCGGCACGTCGCCGACCCAGGCGCCGCGCAGGGTCACCGGTGAGTCCGCCGGCCCGACCGCGCGCCCGTCGACGGTCTCGTAGCGGTACCGGTCGACCAGTAGGTTGAGCCCGCCGGACGAGCCCAGCTCCACCAGGCGGATCGGAACGTCGCCGAACGCCTCGGTCAGGGTCAGCAGACCGGCCATCAGAGCGCCGGACCGCCCGACCTCGTTGGTCTGTGGAGGACGGTCCAGCCACTCGCGCACGGCCTCCGGCTCGGCGGCCAGGAGCTCGCGAAACGCCCCCCAGCCGCTCTCGGCGTCCCACCGGCCGCCCACGCTCGGGTAGTACGTGGCCAGCGCGCCCGCGCGGCGCTCGAGGACGAGGCGGTGCACCGACCCGGCCAGCCGCAGCGCCAGGGCCGCGGGGCCGGCACTCGCCTCGTAGCCGCGCACCGCCTCGGCTGTGGGCCCGCCGTGGTCGAGGTCGTCGGCCGCGCGCGCGAGCAGGTCGGCGTACATCGGCGATCCCAGCGACAGGCACGCTCGGGCCTGGTGCCGGAAGCTCTCGGGGAGACTCATGATCAGGGCTGCTCCAGCCCCAGCTCCTCGGCCAGCGGCCCGGCGAGCGTGCGCGAGTACTCGGTCGTCATGTGCTCGCTGTCGCGCATCGTGACGTAGTTGCCGACCACGGAGGGACACTGTTGCTGGTAGCAGAACCACTTCTCGGCATCGACCACCGTGGCGCCGACCTGGCGCCCCACCTTGGCGAAGCCGAGCTGGTAGCGACGGGCGTCGGCGCCTGCGTCGAAGAGGCAGCCGCCCAGGTCGGCGACACCGCTGGACAGGCAGACGCCGGGCTCCCGGGGAAGCTTGGGGGTGTTGGCGAGCAGAGCCACGTCGGGTCCCAGGGCCCGGATCATCTCCAGCTCGCGCCGCATCCCGTCCAGCTGGACGGCGCGGAACTTCTTGGGCTTGGTGAAGCCGACAACGCTGGTCCCGTCCAGGGCGATCACCTTCGGCAGGGCCGCAGAGGAGACCAGCACCAGCTCCGGCTCCAGCTCGGCGATCGTCGCGAGGGTCCACTCCTTGAAGTCGTTGCACTCCGGCCACTCGCGCTTGGTGACCGGGTCGAGGCGTTCTGCCTGGCTGGCTGGGCAGCCGCTGTAGACGAGGTTGTAGGCGGTGTACCCGAACCGCTCCCCCATCAGGTTGGTGGCCGGCGTCCAGGCCCGCGCGTGGGAGTCACCGATCACCACCATCGAGCGTGCTGCGTCGGTGTCGCCGACCGGGCAGAGCCGGGTCGTGCCGGTGCGGTAGTCGCACTCGCCCAGAGGCGCGGTGTCCTGGCGGATGCCCCGCAGCGCAGGGACCAGCCGGCCGGGCACCGGACGGCCGTCGCGGGCGGCGAGCACCGACGCCTGCACCAGTGCTCGGACCGGGTCCTCGCTGAGCCGCTCGGGTCCACCCTCGTAGTCGGCGGAGGTGATCGCGGGGTTGTCGTCGTTGACCCCGAGTCGACGGTCCACCCAGCCGTTGCCCGCCACCAGGGCCAGCAGGAGGATCCCCACGCTGGCCGGGTAGAGGGCCACGGCCACGCGTGGCAGCCGCCACCACCGCCCACGTCGGAAGGGCTGTTCCACGAGATAGAACGTCAGCGCCGACAGGGCGACGATCGCTCCCAGCGCCGTGACCAGGTGAAGCGGCGACAGCGACCGCTCACCCCAGTGGGCCCCCGCGATCCGCAGTACGGGGAAGTGCCAGAGGTACAGGGAGAACGACCAGTCGCCGATCAGCCGGGCGGGACCCCAGGAGAGGAGTCTCGCCACACCGGTCCGCTCGCCACCGGGAAGGCCGCCGACCCCCAGCAGGAGCGCTGCCCCGAGCACCGGCAGGAGCGCCGCATAGCCCGGGAACGCGGTCTGGGGATTGAAGAGCAGCACGGCCGAGGCGATGCCCAGCAGTCCCACCACGGCAGCGCCCTCCAGCAGCCAGCGCGGCACTCGGCGGCCCACGGGGACGGAGAGCGCCACTGCGAGCACGGCGCCCAGCCCCAGCTCCCAGCCGCGGGTGAAACTGGAGAAGTACGCCGTGGCCGGCGAGTCGTAGGTCGCCCAGATCGACCAGGCGAACGAGGCGACGGTGAGAAGTCCCAGGGCGCCCAGGGCGAGAGCGCGCAGGGATGTGCCGCCCTCGGCACCGCGCGCACCCCGGCGTCGTACGACGAGCGCCAGGCCGAGCAGCAGCAGCGGCCAGACGACGTAGAACTGCTCCTCGACGGCCAGCGACCAGTAGTGCTGCAGCGGCGAGACCGGCTGGTCGGTGGCGAAGTAGTCGGTCTCGACGACCGCGAAGCGCACGTTGGCGGCGAAGAACGACGCCCAGATGGCGTCGGTGAAGATCTCGGTCGTGCGCAGCACCGGGAGGAAGATCGCGGAGGCGGCCACGGTGCCGACGAGCACCACGGTGGCCGCGGGGATGATCCGTCGCGCCCGGCGGGCGTAGAAGCCCAGCAGGGAGACCCTGCCGGTGGTGGCGACCTCGCGCACGAGCAGGCCGGTGATCAAGAACCCGGAGATGACGAAGAAGACATCGACCCCGACGAAGCCACCGTCGAACCCGCTGAACCGGGCGTGGGCGGCGATCACCAGGAGGACCGCCACCGCCCGCAGCCCCTGGACGTCACCGCGGAACCCGGCCCCTGGCCGGGTCCCCGACGACACTCGGGTCACCTCACTCATCGCGACTCATCGCGCGCAGCCCCTCCTCCGTCCGGACCGGATCGATGGTCGCACACGCAACGCACAGGATCGGGTACCGAACGACCGGACTCGGTCGGCGGTGTGGCGGACGTCAGCCCTTGAGGGCGTACTCCTTGAGCATCGAGCGGCCGATGATCATCTTCTGGATGTCGGCGGTGCCCTCACCGATGAGCATGAAGGCGGCCTCGCGGTAGAGGCGCTCGATCTCGTACTCCTTGGAGTACCCGTAACCCCCGTGGATACGGAACGACGCCTCGACGACCTCGTTGCAGTACTCGGCGGCGAGGTACTTGGCCATCCCCGCCTCGACGTCGTTGCGCTGGCCCTTGTCCTTGAGCCGTGCAGCCTTGACCATCATCGCGTGCGCGGCCTCGACCTTGGTCGCCATCTCCGCCAGACGGAACAGGATCGCCTGGTGCTCGGCGATCGGCTTGCCGAACGTCTCGCGCTGCTGGGAGTAGGCGATGCCGAGCTCGAAGGCCCGGTTGGCGATGCCACACGCGCGGGCCGCGACGTTGACGCGCCCGACCTCGACGCCGTCCATCATCTGGTAGAAGCCCTTGCCGGCCTCCCCACCCAGGATCTGCTCGGCCGCGATCTGGTGGCCCTCGAAGACGGCCTCGGTGGTGTCGACACCCTTGTAGCCCATCTTGTCGATCTTGCCCGGGATCGTCAGGCCGGGCGCGGTCTCGCCGAAGCCGGACTCCTTCTCCACCAGGAAGGTCGTCATGTTCTTGTAGACCGAGTCGGCACCCTCGTCGGTCTTGACCAGCACCGCGATCAGGTTGGACGAACCACCGTTGGTCAGCCACATCTTCGCACCGTCGATGGTGTAGCCGCCGTCGTCCCCCTTGGTGGCCTTGGTCTTGATGGCCGACACGTCCGAGCCGAGACCCGGCTCCGACATCGAGAACGACCCGCGCACCTCGCCGGTCGCCATCCGGGGCAGGTACTTCTTCTTCTGCTCCTCCGTGCCGTGCTGCATGATCATGTAGGCCACGATGAAGTGGGTGTTGATGACACCCGAGACGCTCATCCACCCGCGCGCGATCTCCTCCACGCACAACGCGTAGGTCAGCAGCGACTCGCCGAGCCCGTCGTACTCCTCGGGGATCATCAACCCGAAGACGCCGAGCTCCTTGAGACCCTCGACGATCTCGGTCGGGTACTCGTCGGCATGCTCCAGCTCGGTGGCCACCGGGAGGATCTTCTCCTCCGTGAACGTGCGCACCGCCTTGAGGATCTGCTGCTGATCCTCGGTCAGTCCCTCGGTCTCGCACAGTCGGGTCATCTTCGAGCTCCTCTGGTGATGGGCGGCGTGACGGCGGCAGTCTGCTCGCGCGTCGGCTAACTATGCCTACCCTGCGAGGTTACCGCCGAGTAGTAAACACCCCTTGGGCAGCCCCGGGCTCGCGTCGCACCCTGGCGCCCCACCACTGCCCGTCGGCTCGCAGGTCTGAGACACTGCCGCCATGACGCGTCGTTGCTTCCTGCACGTCGGAAGCCCCAAGACCGGTACGTCGTACCTGCAGAGCGTCCTGTGGCAGTCGCAGACCGCCCTCGCCGCCCAGGGGATCACCCTGCCGCTACGTCGTCCCGACCACTTCTTCCTCACCCTCCAGCTGCGTGGGCGGTTCAACCCGCAGGTCGACCCGCCCCGAGCCGCCGGCGTCCTGGAGCGGCTGGACGCCGCCCTGGCCCGCAGCGAGGGCGACGTCCTGATCACCCACGAGCTGCTCTCGGTCGTGCCGCAGCGCAAGATCGACGCGTTCCTCGCCCGCCTGGCCGACTTCGAGGTCCACGTCATCGTGACCGCCCGGTCCCTGGACCGTCAGCTGCCCTCCGAGTGGCAGCAGTTCGTCAAGACCCGCCACACCGGCAGCTACGCGACGTTCCTGGACTGGGTGCGCTCGAACCCCGACCACCGCTTCTGGCGGGGTCAGGACTTCGCCGCCATCGCCGGCCGGTGGGGTGCCTCCCTGCCACCGTCGCGCGTGCACGTCGTCACGGTGCCGCCCAGCGGAGCGGGACCCGACGAGCTGCTGCGACGCTTCTGCTCGGTCCTCGACGCCGACGCGGCAGAGCTGGACGCCGACGTGGAGCGAGACAACGCCTCGATCGGCTACGAGCAGGCCGAGCTGCTGCGCCGGATCAACGAGACGCTCGGCAAGCGGCTGCGCGCCAACCGCGCCGCGTACGCCAAGACCGTGAAGTTCTGGTTCGCCGAGCAGGTGCTGGCCACCCAGACCGGTCAGCGCCTCGTCCTGCCGGACTCCCACCGCGCCTGGTGCGACGAGATCTCGCGCGACCAGGTCGACCGCATCGGGTCGGCCGGCTACGACGTCGTCGGCGATCTCGCCGACCTGCTGCCGGCGTGGTCGCAGCGCCCCACCCCCGCGCTCGCCGCCGACGACGGCCTCCTCCTCGCGGCGTCCCTGGAGGCGATGGCCGACATGCTGGTGCAACGCAACGCCGACCTCGCGCTCATCCGCAAGCTGCGCCAGGACCTGCGCCGCACCCGCAAGATCACCCGATCTGCGGGGACCGTCGGGGCCCGGGCACGAGCGGCCCTGCGGCGCTTGCGCCGCTAGCGGCGGATTCGGGACAAGATCCTGCCACGCAGTCCGGGCGCCGTCGCCGACGTGCCTGGAGCATGGCCGGGTGGGCTGCGCAGAGCGCGGCGACGGTCCATCTCGTCCCCGACGACGACGGCCAGGGCCTTGGTGGCCACGGCGCTCACCTCGGCCTCCGACGGCTCGGTCGAGACGGCCGCGAAGCTCTCCTCCCCCGGCTGCAGGTCGGCCAGGTCACCGACCACCCGGAAGCCTTGATCCCGGACGAAGTCGATGTGGGACTGCGAGACCCGCTGGGTCCACTCCCGACGTCGCTCGGGGATCCGGATCCGCTCGCCGTCCTGCCTGGCCAGGATCTGGGTCGACAGGTAGCGCTTGCCCACGTCGCCGTACACGTCGCGCTTGCGGTGCGTCGGGGCCAGCTCCTCGTTGACTCGTCGCAGCACCTCGGCACCGACGTGCTTGAGGCCCTCGTTCTTGCGTACGACGTCGAGATCGAGCCGGGTGGACTCGACGCCGATCACCTCACAGAACCGTTGGAGCAGGAGGGCGGGGTCGCTCCCCTCCGGCGGGACCGTGACCACGTGGATCCGCTCGATCGGCACGTGGCGGCTCCACGTGCTGAGCAGACGCGGCACGTCCTTCTGGCGCCAGAGGTGGTGGCCGGGCTTGTCCTCGTGGCGGCGCAGCTTGTCGAGGTAGTCGTCGAAGCGATAGCTGGCACCGGCCTTCAGCGACTCCTGCCAGGCAGAGGGAATCTGTCGGGCGAGGTCGCGCAACGTCACCACCACGTGCACCTCCCGCTCACCGCAGGCACCGAGCAACCGCGCGATCTGCTCGTCGGTGGCCGGAGCGAGTGACTCCTCCGTGACCAGTGCCGTCGGGGCATCGGTGCCCGCCAGGGCCGCAGCGAAGTGGTCGACCGACTCGGCGACCTCCGGGGGATCGAAGGCGGGCCGGATCCGCCCCCGGACGTCGAGCATCAGCCAGAACATCCGTCGCTTGGTGGCCGGGACCACCGCGACTCCCTGCTCGGCCAGCTGGGGGACGGACTGGAAGATGATGCCCTGCAGGAAGGACGTGCCGGTCTTCTGCAGCCCGACATGGATGAAGATGCGCCCGGACACCGGTCAGAGACTCTGGTGGTAGCGCTCGAGGATCTCGAGTGCCTCGTCGGAGTCGCCGCGCACCAGGGGCACCAGGAGCTCGGTGACCAGGTCGGTCAGCTCCGCCACCCGCAGACTGGTCTGACGGCACTCCTGGACCTCCTCCTCGAGCGCCGCGACGCGGCGCTTGAGCGTCAACGGGGAGACCGAGAGCAGCTTCTCGCTCACCGTGCGGATCCGCCCGGGTACCTCGTCGTCCTCGATCAACGTGCTCTCACCGCTCCCTGTGGTTCGACCTGCGCTCAGGCCATTCGGCGACGATACGACACAACGTCGACGCCCCGTCCGCAGGGCTGGCCGGGCGCTCCTCGCGGTAGACGATGCGAGCACCGGAGGTCGCCAGCTCCGCCTCGACGACCTCGCGCGGCAGCTCGCCGACGTTGTTCTCCTCGTGGTAGCCGTCCTCCCCCTGCTTGCACATGAACATCAGGTAGAGCCGGCCCTGACCGTCGTGCAGCATCCCCGACGCCGTGCGCAGCAGCGCGGCCCGACCGGCGGCGGACGTGGTGTCGGCGACGTGGCGCGCCAGGATCACGCGAGGCCCCGGCAGGAGGGCGCCTCGCACGACGGCCACCGCGACGTGACGGTTCTCCAGCAGGTTGAACGTCTGGAAGTCGGGTCCGGTGCCCGGCTCCCACTCGCGTGCCTGGTGGCGAAAGTAGAAGCGGCTCTGCTCCAGGGCCAGGGTCGGGATGCCGCGCTCGGCGACGTAGGAGGCGTCGCGCCCGCGGCCGCACCCGATGTCGATGAAGGCGCCCATGTCGGGCTCGCGACCCACAATCCAACGGACGAGCTCGGTCGGCTTGCGGCGACGCCCGAACGGGCCCGACAGGTAGAGCCGGTCCCAGGTCGAGCGCCCGACGCGCGTCCCGCGGAACCACCCGTTGAGCCGCCGGGAGGTGCTCGTCGGCGTCTCGAAGTGGAAGGCGGGGTCGGGCGTGCGCCACGACTCGCCGTACGTCGCGACCAGGAGGCGGTCGGGATCGGCCGGGACCGGGAAGTCGCGTCCTTCCAACGTCGCGGTGCCCAACGGCCAGATCCACTCCCGCTCGAAGGGCGTGCGGATCTCACCCAGGAGATGGAGCTGCCCGTCGCGCAGGAAACCTCCGAACAGGTCGAGGCCGCGCACCGCGCCGTCCGGCTCGATGACGTCCACCTTGATGGCAGCGCCCGAGTAGCGCACGACCTTGTAGCCCCGCTGCTGCAGCGCGCGCTGCAGCGCGAAGCTCTCGACGACGACGTCGGCGGGGTCGCTGTGGGCCGAGACGTAGCCGAGGTCGGCGTCGCTGTCGTGCCCGATCAGCTTGCCGTCACGGACCGCTCCCAGCAGGGTGCCGTAGGTGAGGAAAGCCTCGATCCCCGACTCCGCCACCACCGCGATGACCTCGTCGATGGAGTCCAGAAGAGGCTGGACGGCGTCGTCGCTGCGACCCTCGAACGTCTCGACCCGGCGGAAGTACTTGTCCAGCGCGATCGGACGCCCCCGCCCGTTGACGATGGCGATGGGCTCCTGCGACGTCCCGAAGCTCACCTGCTCCTGGAACAGCACGTGGTCGTCGCCGTGCTCGACGACGGTGATCTCCGCGCGACCGTCGAGGAAGTCCTCGAGCGTCTCCGGCCAGGGCACCACCTGGTCGAGCCCCTGGCGGCGCCCGTCACGCTGCAACCAGAACGACCAGATCCGACGACCGTCGAAGGAGACGTCGAGGATGGCTTCCTGGCGGGACCTGGCCCGCACGCCCTCGGCGTCGACGCGTACCCGGGACACAGACATCCGTGCACCCTATCCGTCCGGACCCGCGCAGCATGTGCCGGTCGTGCTGCTGGGTCAGAGGTCGGCGACCCGTCGCGCGAGGGCCCCGGCTTCGCGCACCTCGGCCACGCCGGACGTCATGCTCAGCTGGGTCGCGCGCTCGATGACGGACGAGGTGAGCCACCGCTCCACGTCGTAGCGGGTCGTCCAGGTGCCGGTGGCGTCGCTGGTCAGCATCAAGCTCTTGGACGGCTGGGCGGCCTCCCACTCCTGCGCGCACACCTTGCGGCAGCGGCGCAGCCACGTGGCGTCCTGGCCCGAGGCCTTCAGCTGCTTGCGCAGCTTGCGCTCCACATCGGTGAGCGGCTTGCGCACCAGTGAGATCCGGACGGCGACGCCCCGCTCGGCGGCCTTGCGCAAGGTCGAGCGCAGCGCGAACAGATCCAGCTTGGTCGTCACCACCCGGACCGCTCCCCCGGGCTCGACGCGCTTGATCCCGCGCTTGATGGCGCGCAGCACCGAGAGTCGCTCCGCGGTGTCGCCGTCCGGGTTGCTGCGCACGAGCGTCGACTCCGACTCGAGGTCGTCTGCCCACGACAGACCCGCGACGACGGCGTCGTGGTCGGACTTCAGCTCCACGGGGTAGTGGCGGTCGACGAGCAGCTCACCGCTGCCCTGGTGATAGACGTAGTCGATCGTCGATCCGTGGTGGTCGCCGGTGGGGAAGTAGCTGCCCAGCGTGTCGAAGGTGGGGGTGAGCCCGTGGGGCTCCAGCAGGTCACGCGGGTAGCGGCCGCTCGTGTAGTGGACGTTGAAGTCCCCCCCCACGAGCACCGGGCCGGCAGCGCTGAGCGTGTCCGTCAGTGCCACCAGGCTCTTGATGGAGCGACGCAGCAGGTCGGGCATCCCGTTGACGAGCGGAGCCACGTGCGCCGAGACCACCGAGACCACGCGGCCGTCGACGCCTTGGAGGGTCACCCAGTTCACGAACCGACGACCCAGCTCGACCTGGCGCCCGGGTGGCTTGCCGCGCCAGTTGGAGATCCGGTGCACACCGCGGTCGATGGCGGTCCAGCGATCGGTGCGCCAGGCCACGGGCGTCTCGGCCTTGAAGCGGTTGCTCGTGTCGCGCCAGATGTCGTAGCCGTCGGGCGCCATCACGGCGTCGGAGCGATAGTGCGTCTCGTTGTAGGTGACGAAGTCGGGCCGCAGCGCCAGGACCTTCGAGACGTCCTTCTGGAAGTTCTCGACGCTCAGGCCCGTGTAGATGTTGGCCTGGACGATCGTGATGTCGCTCAGCGCCGGCTCCTCCGGCGGCACATCGGGCTCGTCGGCGCCGGCCGGCGCGACCCCGACCGGGATGGTGAGCAGGGTCGCTGCCAGGGCACCTGCGAGCGTGCGCCCGACCCATCCGGTCCCACCTCGTCGAGCGCTGCGGGGAAGGGCTCGAGCAGGCATGGGAAAGCTCCTAGATGCGCATGATTCCGGGGATGGTGGCGATGAGCCACAGGAATCACACCACCCCCATCAGTCACACGCAACACACTCGGGAGAACTACAAATCTGTAATTCGTCGAGCCGTTTCGACCCCCGGGTCAGCCGAAGCTGGCGACGGCGCTGATGAAGAAGTGGTCGCTGATCCGACTGGTCACCGGAGTCGTGTCGCGGCGGTAACCGCTCCAGGACACACCGCTGCCCACGACCCAGTCGACGGGGATCGGACCCGCCGGCGGACGACATCCACCGCTGTAGCTGCCGCCGTTGGGGGCCGACATCCCGGCCTGAGGCACGACGTTGCAGTAGAAGATCTCGCGGTCGTTCATGTCGCCGGTGACCAGCACCGGCAGACCGGACTTCTTGAGGTTGTTGACCACCGAGACCAGCGCCGCCTGACCCTGGCGCCGCTCGGTGAGGTAGCGGCCCCCGTGGGCGGACGGGTGGGTGTTGACGACGTAGAACTCGCGGCTGGTGGCGCGGTCCCGCAGGCGCAGGATCGGCTGCGGCCGGGGCCGGCCCATGAACGGGATGGTGAAGCGCTCGCCGCTGACGAACTCGAAGCGCTGGGCGTCGTAGAGGATCGAGTTGTCGGTCTCCGCCACTCCCCACTGGAACCCCGGGAACGCCGCGAGACCGGTGCGCGACTGCACGGCTCGGAGCTGGTCGTCCTGCAGCTCCTGCATGCCGACGATGTCGACCCCGTGCGCGGCGATCCGGTTGACCGCACCCCCCGACCTGACCGAGGCGGGCGGGAAGTTCTTCCGGGTGCCACCCGGACCGGTGTGCTGGCTCCCGAGCACGTTGAACGAACCGATGGTCACCGAGAACGGAGCGTTGGCGGCCGCCTCCTGCTTCTCGGCCCGCTTCTCGGCGAGCGCGGCCAGGCGACCCAGCTCCTCGCTGCGCTTCTCGACGGTGGTCTCCAGCAGCTGCTCGACCTTGGCCTTCTTCTTCTCCTGCTTCGCGGTGAGGTCGGAGGCCGACTCGACCGCGGACGTCGGCTCGGACGCGTCGGTCGGGTCGCCCTCGGGCGACTCCTCCTCGACCGGCGCGACGACGTCCTCGCTCGCGTCGAGCACCGTCGGGGCGACCGCCGTGAGGTCGGCGACCGTGACGTCGGCGCTGCCGTTCGACATCTGCGCCACGGCCACCGAGCCTGCGCTCATCGCTATCGCGAGACCCCCCACGAGCGCGGCCATGCGCTTGCGGGTCCCGGAGCGTGGCCCTCGGTGGGCGTTGTCAGGCATCGGGTCATGGTAACCCGGCGGTGGGCTGGGTCGAGGATCCTCACGTCCGACGCAGGTGCGAGCGCAGTCGCGAGCGCCAGCGGGCCGCGGCCGATCGGAGCCGCGAGTCGGCAGCGGACGCCGCCGCACGTCGTTCCTGACGCAGGGTGCGGACGTCGCCGAGCAGCGTGGCCGCCAGGTCGAGCGCCACCTCGGCCACCTCCTCGTCGGTGACCGACGCCGGCGTACGCCGTGCGTCCAGCGTGTCGGGAACCCGGAGGTCCTCGAGGCAACCGATCAGGTCGAAGGGCTGAGACTCCAGGTAGGCGACCGCCTCCTCGCCGCGGCGGCGACAGTCCTCGATCTGGTCGGGTTCAGGCCAGAACCGCTCCCCTCCGCGGGGGACGAGGCGTTGGTCGGCGAGGAAGGACCGGATGAAGACTCCTCGGTCGAGCGCGCTGCGGAAGTCGTCGAGGCGGCCGTTGAGGCGCCGCAGCGTCTCGGCCTCGGTGACCCCCATCGAGGAGTTGGGAAAGGAGCCCGACAGGTCCAGCCCGGCGGTCTCGAAGCCGACCACAGCGGCGAAGCGGTGCCACACGTCGTCGCGCGCGGCTCTCGGGTCGAGGGCGATCACGTGGATCCGCTCGGGCGCCACGGCAGCGCTCCACCGCTGCAGCACGAGCCGCAGGTCGAGGGAGCGCCAGTTCCAGATGGCCGTGGCGCTGCGCGACTCGTGACGGCCGTACTCGACCATCGGCGTGGTCGCGCCGTTCTTCAGGCTCTCCTGCCAGCTGGCGGCGAAGAGCCCGAGGGGTTCACGGGCGGTCACGACCAGGTGCACCTGGGCGGGGGCGAGCGCCTCCACCATGGCCACCGCCTGCGTGCGCGAGGCCGCGGCGAAGAACTCGTGACTGATCAGGCCCACCCCGTCGCCGGCCGCCAGCTCTGCGCGCACCCGGTCCCATGCTTCTCGATGGTGCTGGGGCGCCCGCAGCTGGGCCGGGTCCTCCCGCACCGTGCGCGAGGCCCAGAGGTGGTCGCGCCGCTCCACCCCAGGGACGACGACCCCGCGTCGGCGCAGCTCGTCCCGGTTGGACCAGATGATGGTCTGCAGGTAGGAGGTCGCCGTCTTGGGCAACCCGACGTGGACCAGGACCCGCTCAACCACCTGACCGCTCCGTGCTCTAGTCCTTGGCGCGCTTGCGGAACGGGTTGGTCCCGTCGGTCGAGACAGGCGTCCCGTCCTCGTAGACCGCGCCCTTGCCACTGCCGAACACCAGGCGGTCGTCGGTGGTCCCCTTGGCGGAGGTGCCCGGAGTGCTGCGGGCGCTCGAGGTGGTGCCGGGGAAGTTGTTGTACCAGTAGTCGAAGTGGCCTTGGTACCGCAGGGTGCGCTTCTTGGTGTAGAAGACGCCGAGGTTCTCGTCGCTGCGTGCCGACGAGCTCGACCAGTTGGCCGAGCCGTTCAGCACGGCGTACCCGGACCGGTTGCCGGCGTAGTTGCCGTTGATCGACATCGTCTTGAGGTGGAAGTAGTTGTCGAAGACCCCGTCGCCGTTGAAGTCCTGCACAAGGTGCTTCATCGGGACCGGGCCGCGGCCGGCGGGGTTGCGCAGGAAGCGGCCCACGTCGATGCCCATCACCGTGTAGCCGATCTTGATGTCGCAGCCCTGGTTCCAGAGGTCACGCACCTTCGTGGCCAGGCTCATCCCACGCCCCTGGCGCAGCACGTCCGGGGCGATGCGGATCACCGTCCTGCCCGAGGCCGTGCTGGCCGCATTGCGGCACTTGACGTCGTTGAGCATGCGAGCGACCGGGTCGTAGGCCTTCTTGCCCTGCAGGGGGAACATGATCAGGTCGGAGTTCTTGAGCTGGATCGCCTCGAACGGGGCCTTGAGCCGCTTGTCGACGGAGGCCTCGGCGAAGATCCGCTCGGTGAATTTCCAGATCTTCTTGTTGTTGACGTAGGTGTACATGTCGTTCCACTGGTTGTTCGTCGCCGCCAGGGTCAGGTTGGCCGAGCCCTGCATCACGACGCGCTTGGCCGAGCCGACCTTCGAGAACATGAAGAACTTGCTGTGCGACGCGCCTCCCGGGCCCCGGCAGGACTGCCGGCAGGTCCGGGCCCAGCTGCGGCGGCTCTTGGGCCACTTGGCGTTGCCTGCCTTGAGTCCGTTGCGCAGACGACGGAACGTCTCGTTGGGGACTTCCTTGTTGTTCTGCTTGTCCATGATCAGCTTGACCCGCACTCCCCGCTTCTGGGCGCGCAGCAGGGCCGTGGCACCTTCGCTCGTGGCGAAGTTCCAGGTGAAGAACTTGATGGTCGAACCGCGCTTGGTCGAGTTGACCGATCGAAGGATCTTGCGGAAGATCGCGCGCCTGTCCGTGACGCTGCCGAGCGGGCTGTTGAACGTCGGTCCGTTCTTCGGCCGGAAGTTGTCGGGAGCCGCGTCGGCGGGGCCGGTCGCGCTCACCGGGACGAGGAACACCAGGCTCGTCACGAGCAGCAGGATGATTTTTCTGGGCAAGGCAGGTGTCCAATCATGAGGTCACGATCTGAGGTCACACGATCGTCGGGAGCAGTCAGAACGCCATCAGGAAACGGTCAGGGAGAAGGCTACGTGCGGGATGGGGGATCCAGCGATTCAGGCGCGGCAGTCGATGACGAAGTCGATGTAGACGGAGTCCTTCTTCAGCGGACTCGTCGACGCCTGCTTGATCGTGCCCCCCAGGGCCGCCCAGAAGGCGTCGTCGTAGCGCACGATGCGCTGGCCCGAGGAGCACTCCAGGACGTCGCGCTTGACGTACTCGCCCGCCTCCAGGCAGCCGGAGTAGGTGCGGGGCAGCTTGGCACCGGCCTCCCACACGTCGGCGCACGCGGGCGCATCGGCAGGTACGTCGGTCCCGGCTGACGAGGACGGGGGGGTCTCGGACGGTGTCGCCTCCGGGGACGGCGAGCTGCTCGGGCTCTCGTCGCTCGCCGCGACGACGCCGGCATCGTCCGAGCCGCACGCGGCGAGGGCACAACCCACCACGAGCACCAGCCCGGGGAGGCTCCAGCGTCGATTCACGGACATGGATCCACTATAGATGAGCCTGCCGCTGGGTCGCGGTTGTTCACCTCACCGACTCCCGGCCTGTCGGGCATCGACGCCGGTCGGGGATAACCTGCGTCCGTGAGCTCCGCCCCCTCCCGCGTCTACGTCGCCCGGCTCGTCGGCCTGCCGATCTTCGACCCCCAGGGCGACCAGGTCGGCAAGGTCCGCGACCTCGTGGTGGCGATGCGTTCCGAAGCCACGCCCCCGCGGGTGCTGGGACTCGTCTCGGAGGTGCCGGGCCGGCGTCGCATCTTCGTGCCGATGACACGGGTCACCAACATCGACCGCGGCCAGGTCTACACGACCGGCCTGCTGAACATGCGCCGCTTCGAGCAGCGCTCCACCGAGACGCTGGTCATCGGGGAGATGCTCGACCGTCGGGTGACCGTGCTCGTGGACGGCACGAGCACCGGGGAGACGGTCGCCGGCACGGTGTACGACGTCGCCATGGAGCAGGGCCGCACCCGCGACTGGGTGCTGAGCAGGGTCGCGATCCAGGAGCCGGCGAAGGCCCTGCGCCGCCGCGGTCAGACCCACGTGGCCGAGTGGCGCGACGTGCGCGGCCTGGCCCAGTCCGACGGCGAGGCGCAGGGCGCCACGCACCTGTTGCACGCACTCAACGAGATGCGGCCCGCCGACGCGGCCACGATGCTGCACGACCTGCCGCTCGAACGACGTACGGCGGTGGTGGCCGCCCTGGACGACGACCGGCTCGCCGACGTGCTGGAGGAGATGCCGGAGGAGGACCAGGTCGCGATCCTGGGGCACCTCGACAGCGAGCGCGCCGCCGACGTCCTCGAGGAGATGTCGGCCGACGACGCTGCGGACCTGATCGCCGACCTGCCGCCCGAGACAGCCGAGATCCTGCTCGACCTGATGGAGCCGGAGGAGGCCGAGGACGTGCGCCGGCTGATGTCCTACGTCGAGGACACCGCGGGGGCGATGATGACCCCCGAGCCGGTGATCCTCGGCACGGACGCCACCGTGGCCGATGCCCTGGCCCACGTGCGCAACCCCGACCTGACGCCGTCCCTGGCGGCGCTGGTCTACGTGTGCCGCTCCCCCTTGGAGACTCCGACCGGGCGCCTGATCGGCGTGGCGCACATCCAGCGACTGCTGCGTGAGCCGCCCTCGACGTTGGTGGCGGGAGCCCTCGACGAGTCGCTGGAGAGCTTGCGGCCCGAGGCGACCATCACCGAGGTCGCGCTGCACCTGGCGACGTACAACCTCGTCGCCGCGCCGGTCGTCGACGAGAACGGCCACCTGCTCGGCGCCGTCACCGTCGACGACCTGCTGGACCACATGCTCCCGCCCGGTTGGCGCGACCGCGCCCTGACCGAGGGGTCGCGCCGTGGCTGAGCGTCGCACCTCCACGACCCGGCTCGACACCCCGCGCGACACGCGTCGCCAGTTCGTGCGCCGGCCCAGCTACGACGCCGACACGTTCGGCGTCTTCGCCGAGCAGTTCGCCCGCTTCATGGGGACCGCGACCTTCCTCGCCTACATGACCCTGGTGGTCGTGGTGTGGATCGGCTGGAACGCCGTCGCCCCGGATGGTGCCGCCTTCGACGCCTACCCGTTCATCTTCCTGACCCTGATCCTCAGCCTGCAGGCCTCCTACGCCGCGCCGCTCATCCTGCTGGCCCAGAACCGCCAGGAGCACCGCGACAAGGTGATCGCCGAGCAGGACCGACAGGCCAATGCCCGTGCCCATGCGGACATGGAGTTCCTCTCACGCGAGGTCGCCTCGCTGCGGATGGCACTGGGCGAGGTGGCGACTCGCGACTACCTGCGCTCGGAGCTGCGCGCGCTGCTCGCCGAGCTCGACGAGCGAGAGTCAGGTCGAGCGGCCGAGTAGCCGCCGGACGGCTGCGCGGGCAGAGCGTCGCCGGCCGGTGCCCTCCGTGCCCGGTCCCGCCGCCGGTGCACCCCGGGGAGACGTGCCGCGGAAGTAGGCGCTGCGGTCGGTGCCGTGGGCCTCGGCCAACCCCCGCTGCAGCGCGGCCCGGGCACCCTCGGAGAGCGATCGCGGTGCGTGGGTGCCGGCCGTGGGGTCGAGCTCCAGCACCAGGCCGAGCTCGACGAGGCTCTCGGCGTCGTCCTGCGTGGTCTCCGCGAAGAGCGCGAGCAGCCGCTCGTGACGGGTGTCGGGCGAGGCTTCCCCGTCCAGCACGTCGCGTACGGCGTCGGCCACCGCGGAGCGTCCGGCGCGCAGGCTGACGCGCGGACCCGAGGTGGCCATCGCCCCCCACTTGCGCGCGAACTCCTCGCCCGAGTACGACTCGTAGTGGAAGAGCTCCAGCCGCTCGTCGGCGTGGGTCGGGGCCTGCGTGCGGTCGGCGGCGATCGCCTTGTGCAGCCCCAGCCAGAGGTCGCGGCTCGGTCGCACGCCGACCTTGCCCTGGAGGTGGCCGTGGAAGTAGGCCTGGTTGGTGGGGGCCGTGATCGAGCCCCGCTGGTGCAGCAGCTGCAGGTCCGCCGCGCCCAGCGGCCGCTTGAACAACGTGGGGTCGCCGTCCCAGGAGGCCTTGCTGACGGCCTCGCGGGGTGCCAGTCGCACGGCCGGGACGTCGGCGGGGACGGCCGCCAGGGCGTCGGGGTCGATCCGCACCACCTCGTCGCCGTCGACGTGGAACACCCATCGCACCTCGGGGGCAGCCGCCAGCAGGTGACTCACGAGCCCGGCGTTGGTGCACTGCCGCTCGTTGAGACCCGCCGGGCGGTGCTCGCCCCACCATCCCCGCCCGGCCCGCACGCAGGTGACGTGTGGCTCCTCGTCGAGGAAGCCGGCCACCTCGTCCTGCCCGGGCGCCCGGGGCTGGTCGAGGAAGACGACCAGGTGGTCGATCCCTCCCCCCAGGTTGCCGCGCACGAATCGCCGGACGTGCTGCACGGTGTCCTTGATCGTGCTGGCTGCGATCAGCATGGCGGGAGGCTATCGCGGCGCCCACCCCCGCGACCGTGCCGGATGCCGACCCACACCCTAGACTTCTCTCATCATGACTGCCCCGAACTCCGACCAGCTCCAGGCAGCCCTGGCGACCGTCAACGACCCCGAGATCAAGCGCCCGATCACCGAGCTCGGCATGGTCGAGAGCGTCGAGACCGACGACCAGGGCATCGTGCACGTCACCGTCCTCCTGACGGTCGCCGGCTGCCCCCTCAAGGACACCATCACCCGCGACGTCACCGCGGCCCTCGAAGCGGTCGACGGCGTCACGGGCGTGGACCTCACGCTGGGCGTGATGAGCGCCGAGCAGCGCTCGGGCCTCGGCGAGCAGCTGCGTGGTGGCCAGGCCCAGCGCGAGATCCCGTTCGCCCAGCCCGGCTCGCTGACCAAGGTCTTCGCCATCGCCAGCGGCAAGGGGGGTGTCGGCAAGTCCTCGGTCACCGTCAACCTGGCCCTGGCCATGTCCAAGCAGGGCCTCAAGGTCGGTGTCGTCGACGCCGACATCTACGGCCACTCGGTGCCGGCCATGCTGGGCGTGGCCGATGCCCGCCCCACCCAGGTCGACGACCTGATCATGCCGGTTCCCACCGCCAGCGGCGTCTCGGTGATCTCGATCGGGATGCTCAAGCCACGCCGCGACCAGGTGGTCGCGTGGCGCGGACCGATGCTCGACCGAGCCCTGGTCCAGATGCTCTCCGACGTGTTCTGGGGCGACCTGGACGTGCTTCTGCTCGACCTGCCACCCGGCACCGGCGACGTCGCGATCTCGTTGGGCCAGCACCTGCCCAACGCCGAGGTCCTCGTCGTGACCACGCCGCAGGAGGCGGCCGCCGAGGTCGCCGAGCGCGCCGGCACGATGGCCTCGATGATGCACCAGCGAGTCGTCGGCGTCGTCGAGAACATGTCCTACCTCCCGTGCCCGCACTGCACCCCCGAGGGCCCCGACCACGCCGACCACAAGATCGAGATCTTCGGGTCCGGCGGTGGCGACCGGGTCGCGAGCACCCTCGGCGAGCGCTTCGGCTACGACGTGCCCGTCCTGGGTCGGATCCCGCTGGACCTGTCCCTGCGCGAGGGCGGCGACGTCGGCAAGCCGATCGTCGAGTCCGACCCCACGGCGCCGGCTGCTCTCGAGCTCACGTCGGTGGCCGAGACGCTCTCCGGTCGCGGGCGCGGCCTCGCGGGCATGCAGCTGGGCCTGACGCCCACAAGCAAGTTCTAGGAGTACGCCGTGTTCGGGGTCGGGCTGATGGAACTGGCCGTCATCGCGTTGGTCGCGATGTTCATGTTCGGCCCCGACAAGCTCCCGGAGTTCGCCAAGCAGGCAGGCGCGGTGCTGCGCAAGGCGCGATCCTTCGCCAACTCGGCCCGTGACGACCTGCGCGAGGAGCTGGGCCCGGAGTTCGCCGACCTCGAGCTGCGCGACCTGGACCCCCGCACGATCGTGCGCAAGCACATCATCGAGGCGATGGAGGACGCCGGCGAGGAGTCCGACCGGCCCAAGCGGCGGGGTGCCGCGCCCCTGGCCGACGGCGAGGTCCCGCCGTACGACGTCGACGCGACCTGAGTCGGCCGGATCAGGCCCGTATCAGCTGCTCTGGACCGCGGCGATGGCCGAGAACGCCACGAGGCTCAGCCGCGCCCCGGCGCCGTGTCCCTCGCTGAGCTCGACGAAGTCCTGACCGACGCGGGCAGGGACGCCGTCGTGACGAGCGCCGTCGCGACGGTGGACGACACACCGCTCCCCCGCGTCTCCGAGGCGACGCAAGGCTGATCCCAGGCCCAAGCGGGTGAGCGGAGACCAAGCGACCTCGGGCACCGACCGCTGGTCGACGCCCTCCACAGCGGCGATCGCCTCGAGCGGCACGACCCATTCCTGCGCTCCGCTCGTCGCCGTGGAGGCGACCAGGCACCAGGCGGCGCAGACTCGCTCCAGGCGACCACGCAGGATCCCGACCCCGGGCACATGGAGCCCGATCTCTCGCCCGAGCGACGCCTGGAGTCGCGAGGCGAGGGTGACCTGCTGGTACTCGGTGCGGCTGCGGTCGGCGACCTCGAGGTCGCGGTCGGCCTCGAAGAGGGCGCCGGCCTGCTGCTCGAGGTCGTCGAGGAACCCGAAGAGCTCCTCCTCCCATGTCATGCGGACGACCCTATGCGGCGCCGGCCGGGCTGGTCAGAGCAGGATCCCGCGACTGGTGAACGCGACCCCCCGCGCGAGGTTCTCCCGGAACAGCTCGTCCAGGCGCGGGTTGTCGGCCAGACCCCACTGCAGCTGGGAGACCTGCCAGGCTGCGGCGCGCGCCAGGTGGATGCCGAACATGGCGAACGCGTCGTCGACCCGACCACCGACCTCGTCGATCCGGGCGACGATGCCGCTGGTGAACCAACCTTTGATCTGGTCCTTGGCCAGCTCGAGCACCTCGTTGGTCGTGGTGAAGTCCGTGTGCTCAGCACTGCCGTCGACGGGTGCGACACCGAGCTCGCGGCAGGTCAGCACCACGGCGCCGGGCAGGTCGTGGGAGATGTGGGCGTTCATCCCGGCCATGGCGAACTGGATGGGGTGGGTGCGGGGCTTGGTCCGGGCGGCGAAGAGCGGCGCCCAGGCCGTCGGGACGGGCTCCCCTGCCTCGTCAGCCGCGTAGGCCTCGAAGAAGAGGTTGGCGAAGTGGACGTCGAGGCGGGCCAGGAAGTCGCCGGCGCCGAAGGTGCCGGCGTCCACCGCGCCGTCCACGAGGTCGGTGACCTGGCGATACATCCGGTTGAACGTGGCCACGCCGTCCTCGGGTGGCAGCGACGACTCGATCACCGTCATCCGCTCCAGGACGTCGTCGATCGACGTCGCCTGCGCCCACCCGGACTGCCCACCAGCCATGCCGGTCAATCTAGCGAAACCGGAGGGCGAGGCTGTGGACAAACAGTTGACGCTCGGCTCATAAGGGCGTTGAGTGATGCAAACAGACGCAAACGCATAGATACAGAGAGTTCACTCGGACATGGACTTCTTCCTCCCCCGCTGCCTCCTCGTGTGGCTGACAGTCGGTGCCGTCACCGGTGCGGTCTCCCTCTGGGCCGCACGCGACGTGACGGCCCTCCCTCACGCCACGTCGATCGACGCCTACGTCGCCGCAGCAGCCGGCGCAGCGCTGATCGGGTGCGCGGTGTGGGCCTGGGGAGTCACGACGGTCGTCGTCACCTGCGCCGTGCGCCATCGTGACCGTTCCCGTTCCCGTTCCCGTGACCTCGACCAGCCCGGCGTACCAGGCTGGGCACGGGGCTTGGTCCTGGCCGCCTGCGGCATCGCCCTCGTCGGCGGGGCGCAGAGCACGCCGGCTCACGCCACCCCCGCCGAGATCGCACCGGCGACCCAGCCTGCCGGGGACGGCGGGCCCTCCAGCCTCGGTCTGCCACTGCCGGACCGGACCACGGGCCCGCTGCGCGAGGAGTCCCGAGACCCTGCGGCAACCGGGGCGGTCGCGGCAGCGGTCGCCACCGGAGCCCTCCTCGTCGTCCGCCCGGGCGACTCCCTCTGGAGCATCGCGACCGACCTGCTCGCACCTGGGACGAGCAATCACGACATCGGCGCGCTCGTCACGCGTCTCTACCGCACCAACCAGGCGCTCATCGGGGACGACCCCGACCTGATCCAGCCCGGCCACCGACTTCGGACGCCACTCGGAGAGCGTCCGGCCCGATGAGAGGACCAGTCATGTCGAACCAGCCCCCCACCGTCGTGCCCCTGCGAATCCCGGTGCCCGTTGCCGCCACGCAAGGCACCCTCGCCCTCGACCTTCAGCCCCGCACCGAGGTCCCTCCCGCTCCCGTGCCCACCGGTCGACACCCACGCGACCTGGAGCCGTGGGCCGCCCGCTTCGCCCAGGCCGCAGTGGAGATCGTGGGCGGAGACCGCCCGGTCAGCCAGCTCGCACGCTGGACCACCCGCGAGGTCTACCTCGACCTGGAGCGGCGCGCCCTGCTCGTCGCTCGGGCGGGCAACCACCAGCCAGGCGTCTCACGCGTGCAGGTAGTGCGCCCCCGGGTCCACACCGTGCACACCTGTGAGGTCGGACCGCATGCCACGGAGACGAGCATCCATGTGCGCTACGGCAACCGCTCGCGTGCGCTGGCCGCGCGCTTCGAGCGCCGTGGGACGCCCGAGGCGCCGAGGTGGGTGTGCACGGCGCTGGAGTTCGCGTGACGCAGTGATCTGCTTCTCGGGGCGGGTGGGGTGCCCTTTGGTGGCTGGTCGGGCGCCCACGCGCGTCGTCGACGCGCTGACGGCACGAGCAAGCCCGAGCAGGCCCTTCCAGGGTCTGTCGACGCCTCAGCCGTTGGACCGCGCGGTCAACCCCGTCGGCCCGCCTGGCGCACCGTGGCACTGCTTGAACTTCTTGCCCGAGCCACAGGGACACTTCTGGTTGCGGCCGACCCCGGCGAACTCGTCGTCCGCCGCCGTCACGGTCCCGCCCTTGACCTCGGCCTCGCCGTCCTCCGACGGTGCGGAGTAGGACAGGTTGGCCGACGGGGCAGGAGCCTCGAGACCCTTGGCGCGGATGGTCGGCGCCGGTGCCCGCTGCGCACTGCCCTCGGGCTGCATCAGCGGCTCGTAGGCCTCTTCCAGGGGCTCGTCGCTGTCGTCGTCGTCGTCCTCCTCGACCTGGACCTCCAGGTTGAACAGGAAGCCCACCGCCTCCTCCTTGATGCCGTCCATCATGGCGGCGAACATGTCGAAGCCCTCGCGCTGGTACTCGACCAACGGGTCGCGCTGAGAGTAGGCACGCAGGTAGATGCCCTCGCGCAGGTAGTCCATCTCGTAGAGGTGCTCGCGCCACTTGCGGTCCAGCACCGAGAGCAGGACGCGCCGTTCGAGCTCGCGAGCGACCTCGTCGCCGATCTCGGCCTCGCGGGCGTCATAGGCAGCCTGGGCGTCGGCCTGGAGCTTGGCGATCAGCTCGTCCTTGTCCAGGTTGGCCTTGCCGCCGGCCTCGGCGACGAGCGACTCCAGGTCGACGGAGATCGGGCAGACCTGACCGAGGTCGGTCCACAGCTGCTCCAGGTCCCACTCCTCGGCGAACTCCAGGGTCGCGCCGGTGACGTAGCCGACCACCACGTCGTCGATGAAGGTACGGATCTGGGCCTCGATGTCGGCACCCTCGAGCACCTCACGGCGCTCTCCGTAGACGACCTGGCGCTGGCGGTCCATCACGTCGTCGTACTTGAGGACGTTCTTGCGGGACTCGAAGTTCTGCGACTCCACCTGTCCCTGCGCGTTGGCGATGGCGCTGGTGACGCGCTTGTTCTCGATCGGGACGTCGTCGGGGATCTTCAGCATCGTCAGGACCCGGTCGACCCAGTCGGACTTGAAGAGGCGCATCAGCTCGTCCTGCAGCGACAGGTAGAAGCGGGACTCGCCCGGGTCCCCCTGACGGCCGGAGCGACCACGCAGCTGGTTGTCGATGCGGCGCGACTCGTGGCGCTCGGTGCCGACGACGTACAGCCCACCGAGCTCGCGCACCTCGTCGTGCTCGTTGCCGACCTGGGTCTTGATCTGCTCGAGCATGTCGGGCCAGGCTGCGTCGTACTCCTCGGCGGTCTCCCCCGCTGGCTCGAGACCCTTCTTGCGCAGCTCGGCGTCGGCAAGGAACTCCACCGACCCGCCGAGCATGATGTCGGTGCCTCGACCGGCCATGTTGGTCGCGACCGTGACAGCCCCCTTGTGGCCGGCCAGCGCGACGATCTTGGCCTCGTCGGCGTGGACCTTGGCGTTCAGGACACTGTGCGGGATGCCCTTGGCCTTGAGCTTGTCCGAGAGATGCTGCGACTTCTCGACCGAGACGGTGCCGACCAGGACCGGCTGGCCCTTCTCGTGGCGCTCGGCGATGTCCTCGACCACGGCGTCGTACTTGGCCTCCTCGGTGCGGTAGACGAGGTCGGCCTGGTCCATCCGCACCATCGGACGGTTGGTCGGGATCGGCACGACGCCGAGCTTGTAGATCTTGTCGAACTCGCTCGCCTCGGTCATCGCCGTACCGGTCATGCCCGAGAGCGTGTCGTAGAGGCGGAAGTAGTTCTGCAGGGTGACCGTGGCGAGGGTCTGGTACTCCTCGCGGACCTCCACGCCCTCCTTCGCCTCGATCGCCTGGTGGAGACCGTCGTTGTAGCGCCGACCCGAGAGCATCCGGCCGGTGTGCTCGTCGACGATGAGCACCTCGCCGTTCATGACGACGTACTCCTTGTCGTTGCGGAAGAGCGCCTTGGCCTTGATCGAGTTGTGCAGGAACGAGATGAGCGGGGTGTTGGCCGACTCGTAGAGGTTCTCGATGCCGAGGTGGTCCTCCACCTTGGTGATGCCGTCCTCGAGCACCGAGATGGTGCGCTTCTTCTCGTCGACCTCGTAGTCCTCGTCGAGCACGAGGGTGTTGGCGATCTTGGCGAACTCGCCATACCACTTGACCTCGTCCTGCGTGGGGCCGCTGATGATGAGCGGGGTCCGGGCCTCGTCGATCAGGATCGAGTCGACCTCGTCGACGACGGCGAAGTTGTGGCCGCGCTGGACGCAGTCGTCGATGGACGAGGCCATGTTGTCGCGCAGGTAGTCGAAGCCGAGCTCGTTGTTGGTGGCGTAGGTGATGTCGCAGTTGTAGGCCTCGCGACGCTCCGAGGGACGCATCTCCGGCAGGATCACGCCGACGGTCAGGCCCAGGAAGTGGTGGATCCGGCCCATCTGCTCGGACTGGAACTTGGCCAGGTAGTCGTTGACCGTGACGACGTGGACGCCCTTGCCGGAGATGGCGTTGAGGTACGACGGCAGCACCGCCACGAGGGTCTTGCCCTCGCCGGTCTTCATCTCGGCGATGTTGCCCAGGTGCAAGGCGGCGCCGCCCATGATCTGGACGTCGAAGGGGCGCATGCCCGTGACGCGCTTGGAGGCCTCGCGCACGGTGGCGAAGGCTTCCGGCATCAGGTCGTCGAGCGAGGCACCCTCGGCGTAGCGCTCCTTGAGCTCACCGGTCATCGCCTGGAGCTCGTCGTCGCTCATCTTGACGAAGTCGTCCTCGATGGCGTTGACCGCCTTGGCGATGGTCTCCAGCTGTCGGAGGATCTTGCCCTCGCCGAGGCGGAGGAGCTTGTCGATGATGACGGGCACGAGTGGTGACTCCTGGGTCGGGTGGATCGTCCGGCCCGGATGCGGGCCTTGCCCATCCTAACGAGCCGTCCTCACGAGGCGTTCCTGGCTGCCTCCACGGCGAGCTCGGCCGCCAGATCCCCATGGCTGTCCACCACGACAGCGGTCATCCCGAGCCACTCCGCGAGCCGGCGGAGCTCCCCTGCCAGCTCGGCTGCGGTGTCCCGCGGGGCTCCGTCCTCCGCGAACGCACCCTTGACCTGGAGCAGGCCGGTGGCTCGATCCGCCTTGAGGTCGACCCGCGCGACGATCTCGTCACGGAGGAGGAACGGAAGCACGTAGTAGCCGTGGATGCGCTTGTCCCTGGGGGTGTAGATCTCGATCCGGTAGTGGAAGTCGAAGAGGTGCTCAGCGCGCTCACGCTCCCACACCACCGGGTCGAACGGGCTCAGCAGTGCGCGCGCCTCCACTGCTCGTGGGCGCCGGGCGTCGCGGTGCAGGAAGGCCGGCCGCTTCCACCCCTCGATGGTGACCGGCTCCAGCTCGCCGGACTCCACGAGGGTGGCGATCGCCGGACGTACCTCGTCGACGTGCATCCGGTAGTAGTCCTTGAGGCACCGGACGGTCGCTACCCCGTGGGACATCGCGGCACGCCGCACCAGCGCCAGGTGCTGCTCCGCCGTGGTCAGGTCGGGCAGACGCTGCACGGAGTCGGGCAGCACCCGCTCCGGCAGGTCGTAGCGCACTTCGAACTGGCTGTTGCGACCGGCGATGGCGAGGTCCCCCATGCTGTAGAGCATGTCGAGGCCCTTGCGCGCCTCGGACCAGTTCCAGCCCCAGTGCTCCTGCGAGCGCGGAGCCCCGTCGTCGAGGTCCCGCGCCGTCTGGGGCCGGCCGGCCGCCGCGATGCGCGCCACCAGGGACGCCGCCGCCTCGTCGGAGACCTCGTTCCACCACTTGCCGCGCAGTGCACGGAAGTGGTCGCGCCGGAACTGCATCGCCGGCCACAGCTCGACAGGCATGAACGCCTGCACGTGAGCCCAGTACTCCACCACCCGCCGCTGCTGCCTCCCGCTGGACGCGCGGGTGAGGAGGTCGGTGTCGTAGGCGCCCATCCGCGAGTAGAGCGGCATGTAGTGCGCCCGTTGCAGCACGTTGACCGAGTCGACCTGCAGCACCCCGGTCCGCTCGACCGTGCGGGCCACGGTGCGCATCGTCGGCGACGCGTGCGGCTTGTCGAGGAACCCCTGGGCAGCCAGGGCGATGCGCCGGGCCTGGGCGCGGGAGAGGGACTGGGTGGTCACCGGTCTGTTGTACCGGACCACGCGGACAGTGGCGCGGGTGTGTTCGGGTCGGCGCTGGTCCCGGTGCGACTGCGCGTCGGCACTCCGGATGGGCAGGGCCTTCAGGGCTGGTCCTGGTGGTCGCGGTGGTGGGGCCGCCCGCGCAAGTGCGGCCCCACCAGTCACACGGGTCACATGCGCTCATCCGTACGGCAGGAACGACACGAAATCCGGCCGCAACCATGTCGTTTGCACCCACTCGAAGAGGTGTTGCGGCCTGTGTGACGGGTGGGGCGCCCGCGCAGGCGGCGGCGCGAGCTTGCTCGTGCCGTCAGCGCGTCGTACCAGTCGTCCGGGAGAGGCTCGCAGTCAAGGACACCGAAGGTGCCGCGCAGCGGTCGAGCGCAGCGAGATCCTTGACGGCGAGACCCGGTCGACTACGCGCGCGGGCGCCACATCCACCACGAGGAGGGGTCGACGACGAGCGCGGGCGCCCCACCAACCCCGAAGAACACCCCACCCCGAGGCGCGCGGGCGCCCGCCCCGAAGAACAACTCAGGGGAGCTCGAGCAGGTTCTCCCGCACGGCGTACATGACGGCTTCCATCCGCGAGTGCAGCTGCAGCTTCTCGAGCATGTTGCGGACGTGGTTCTTGACGGTGTTCTCGGAGATGAACAGCCGGGCTGCGATCTCCTTGTTGCTGTGGCCCTGGGCGACCAGGCGCAAGACGTCGAGCTCGCGCTCGGTCAGGCGCAGTGCCGGGCCGGTCTCACGCTCGGGGCGCGACATCTGCTTGAACTCGTCGATCAGCTTGATCGCCATCGAGGGGCTGATCAGCGACTGCCCGTCGGCGACCACGCGGATGGCCTGGGCGACCTCCTCGATCGAGGAATCCTTCAGGAGGTAGCCGGAGGCGCCGCTCTTGACGGCCTCGTAGAGGTCGGCCTCCTCGTCGGAGACAGTGAGCATGATGATCTTGGCGGACGGCACGGACTCCTTGATCGCCAGGCACGCCTCGATGCCCGACTTCTTGGGCATCCGTACGTCGAGCAGGATCACGTCGGGCGCGGCGCTCTCGGCCAGGGTGACGCCCTCGGCGCCGTCGCCGGCCTCGCCGACCACCTCGAGCCCGGGCTCGACGGCGAGCAGCATGGTCAGGCCCCGCCGGAAGAGCTCCTGGTCGTCCACCACGAGCACGCGGATCGGCTCACGGCCTGTCGAGCGCATCTGTCCTAGGTCTGCCACGGGCAGATCATGTCACGTTTGACGTGTGGGTTCGCCCACTCCCCGCCCGAGCCCGGGGGTGACGTGCCCGGGCCCGGCGCGGTGAGTGGTCGGGATCAGTCCTCGAGGTCGAGGGAGATGACGCCGTAGTCGTAGCCGCGTCGCCGGTAGACGACGGAGGGTCGCTCGCTCTCCTTGTCGACGAACAGGTAGAAGTCGTGGCCCACCAGCTCCATCTCGTAGAGCGCCTGGTCGAGAGTCATCGCGATCGCGGGGTGGGTCTTCTCGCGCACCACCAGCGGCCCGTCCCCGGTCACCTCGATCGGCCCGACGGAGCGCTGCGTCTCGGTCTCCTCGGGAGCGCTGGTGAGGGAGTCGACGGGACCCGTCTCGGCGAGCGCCTGCCCGACCGAGACCGGCGTACGGCGGCCGTGGTGCACGCGGCGACGGTCTGCCGCGCGGCGCATCTGAGCGGCCATCTTGTCGACGGCCAGGTCCAGGGCAGCCATCTGGTGGTCAGCGGCCGCCTCGGCGCGGATGACCGGCCCCTTGGAGAAGGCGGTGAGCTCGACGTGGACGGACTTGTCGTGCTGGCGGGGGTTGGTCTCGCAGTCGACCTCCACGTGGACCCGGATGATCCGGTGATCGTGCTTCTCGAGCTTGGTCAGCTTCTCGGCGGCATGACCTCGAAACGACTCGCTGATCTCACAGTGACGTCCGGTGACGACAACATCCATCGTGAACCTCCCGCTTGCAGTTGGTTACCTCGGTTGACAGACAGGAGCCCGCCCGGCCGACCTGGTCTTCGACCCCACAGCCGCCTGCTGAGGCTCTCGCAGCTCATCTGCCATCTCTGGCGCCACTACTGGCCTTCTCGTCCCCACCCCGGAGGGCCCCGAAGGTGTGGTCGCATCTGACGACCGGAGGACGGCAGGACTTACCTCTAAGCCGCACCGTGATCGAACGCACGAGGACAGAGCCCCCGTGACGGTTCTTACGTGGACCGTTTCGCCTGCGACTGGCATCGGCTTGCCGCCTCTGAGAGAGACGGCGCAACCACGGACCCGGACGGACTCCATGACGTGACGTTAGTGGTGTCGCGGCCCCGGCGAAAGTGAACTCGCTGAACTTTCCCCGTGAACACCATGCGAATCTGCTGCTCCACCGCCCGGCGGTCAGGGCGGGCGGCCCTCGGGACCGGCCTCGGTTCGACGCCGCACGGTGGCAGCGACGGTCGCGTGCGCCAGGATCGGCACCCCGGCCGCAGCGAGCGCACGCTGTGCCTCGCGCACGGTGCTCCCGGTGGTCAGCACGTCGTCGCACACGACCACGTGAGCACTCCCGACTCGGTGTGCCAGGCGACGCAGCCGCCCCGAGGAGCACGCCATCGAGCCCGACAGGTTGGCGCGACGCTCGTCGAGGTCGAGCCCGGCCTGGTCCCGGACGCCGGGCCGGGAGCGGAGCAGCGGCGCCAGGGTCACCTGGTAGCGGCCCGTTCCGCGGGCCTGGACCAAGCGCCGGGCCCGCTCGGTGACGTCCAGGGTCGCGTCGCGTCCACGACTGCGCACGCTGGCGCCACGCGACGGCACCGGGACCAGCACGACCGGGCCCTCGACGTCGCTGGCGTCGAGCGCAGCCAGCACAGCCAGGGCCAGCAGCGATCCGAGCACGCCGCGCAGCCCCACCAGGTTGCGCTCCTTGTGCCCGATGACCAGGTCACGCACGAGTCCGTCGTACGGCGCCACGGCGTAGGGCACGCGCAGTCCCTCCGGGATCGGCGACGGCCAGTGCGGGGCCGCCTCGTCGGGAAGGGACGCCAGGCACGCGCCACACAGCAGGCGCCCGGGCGCGGCACACCCGACGCACGACCCCCCGAGGATCAGGTCGCGGAAGCCGTCGAGACCCGCCATGCACACCATGGCACCAGAGATCGACGGTGGGGCACCAGCGGTCGGAGCGACGCCTGTGGAGACGGGCTCAGCCGGCGTAGCGAAGGCCCGTCGGCGACGGGTCGTTCAAGGCGAAACCGTAGGACTCGTCGGCGAGGAGATCGAGCAGGCTGGTCGCCGTCGCGCCGTACGTCGGGACGTCGGTGGAGGGCGAGCCCACCAGACCCAGCAGGCGGCCCGAGACCGTGGTGGAGAAGCCGTCGGGGGTGCTCGGCGAGCCGTCGACGCTGACGGTCCTCACCTCGAACGACTCCCCCGGCACCACCGGGGTGAGCAGCGCGATCGACGTGGGAGAGTTCCAGGCGATGTCGGTGATGCGCAGGGGGATCCCCGGGTCGGTCACCAGGGGCACGGTCGCCCGCACGGCATTGGGCTCACCCCGGTCGTTGACGGCGATCCTGCCGATCCTGAGCTGGTCGCCCTGCTTGCCGCGCACGACGGCCGCGATCCGGGTGCCGTCCCGGCTGACGAGGAACGACTTGACGGTCATCCCACTCACCGCCGGCACCGCGATCCGCCGTACCCGTCCACGCTCGACGACTCGGACGACGGCGCCCTCGGGGGTGCGGTCGACGAGCCAGAGTCGATGTGCGAAGTCCCAGTGCGGCGGCAGCAGGTCGACCCCCTCGGAGAAGACCTCGGCGACCTCCGCCGAACGCTCAGCGCCTTCGTCGCTGGTGGCTTCGAGGACGGTGGTCCCGTCGGTGGTCACCACGGCGGCACGGGTGGCGTCGAGGTTGACCGCGGCCGCCCGGACGTCGCGGTCAGCTGCCCCGAAGGGACCCGGGACCGGGCGCAGCTGGTTGCCGTCGCGCACGGACAGGACTCCGTCGCGGAGCCCGAAGATGTCGGTCGAGGCTCCCTGCACGGTCGGGTCGTAGCTCCCCGCCTGGTCCACGGAGTAGTCCGTGCCTCCGCCGGGCACCTGGACGGCCTCGTCGCCGATGGTGACCCGGAACGACGAGATGGCCGGCTCCTGGCGCAGGCTCCACGCCAGCTGGGCCAGCATCCGTTCGATGCCGGCCTCCGTCTGGGTCGTCGGGTTCCCGTCCAGCTGGATGTCGGCCACCCCGTCCGCCGAGACGGGCACCGAGAGCCGCAAGGTCAGTCCCTTCGGCAGGTACGACCGGGTGACGTCGGCGCGGTCGGGTCCGGGGCCGGCGAGGAGCCCGGCGATGAGGGAGGTCGCGAGCTGCTCGCCACGAGGCAGGTAGACCGGTTCGGGCACCAGGATCCGGCCGGTGGGGTCGAAGTAGTAGAGCGAGGCCGGGCGGAAGCGCTGGTTGAACCACGGCGCGGGCACGACGAGGGCGTCCGGCGGGTTGGTGATGCGGTACTCGCCGTCCTCGATGGTGAGGTCGAGCCGCAGGCTCTGCTCGAAGGTGGACAGCCCTCCTTCCCACCCTCCGGAGCGCCCGATGCGGTCGGCGTCGACCAGGGGGATGGTCACGCGGGTGACCTCGTCGCTCGGCGGGAGCTTGTCGGCGTAGATGATCGTGGCCGCCTCCGGGTCCCACTCCTCGGCGGCCGAGGAGGAGAGGTACTCCTTGGCGACGTCGATGCGGGTCGGCGAGGCCGTCATCGCGTCGAGGAAGCCGCTGGCGATCTCGACCCCGGTGGCGTTCTCCACGGGCGGGACCGCGTTGATGTCGGGCGCATTGGCGCCGTCGGCCTGGGTCATCGACTCCGCGTCGACGATCGGGCCGGACTCGGGCAGACCCGTGCAGGCGGAGAGGCACAGCGCCGCCATCACGGCGAGAGCGGTCACGACGGCGGGGAGCGGCCGGGTCATCGCAGCGCCTCGCGGCCGGGCGCGGCGGGGGCGTCCGTCGGCTCCAGGGACAGTGGACTGCGCCGCAGGGTCAGCGACGTACGGCGCGGCAGGGTCAGCCGGAACTGAGCACCCTCGCCGGGACGCCCCCACGCCTGCAGCCAGCCGCCGTGCAGGTGCGTGTCCTCGACCGCGATCGCCAGGCCGAGGCCGGTGCCGCCGCTCGTGCGAGCCCGGGCCGGGTCGGCCCTCCAGAAGCGGTTGAACACCATGGCCGACTCCCCCGGTTGCAGCCCGACCCCGTAGTCGCGCACGGCCACGGCCGACGCCGTCGCCGACGAGCCCAGGCTGATCACGATGCCAGGGTCGTGGTCGGGGTCGGCATGGTCGATGGCGTTGGTGACGAGGTTGCGCACGATGCGCTCGACCCGTCGTACGTCGGCCTCGGCCAGGCAGGGCTGGGTGCCGTCCGCGATCGCGATCCGCACGCCCCGCTGCTCGGCGAGGGGACGCGTGGAGTCGACCACGCGCCGTACGACGTCGCCCAGGTTGACGTCCTCCAGGTCGAGCTGCGCCGCTCCGGCGTCGAAGCGACTGATCTCGAGCAGGTCGCTGAGCAGCGTCTCGAAGCGGTCCAGCTCGTGCTGCAGCAGCTCGGCGGCCCGGCTCGTGACCGGGTCGAAGTCTCCGCGCGCGTCGTGGAGCACGTCGCCGGCCATCCGGACGGTCGTCAAGGGGGTGCGCAGCTCGTGGGAGACGTCGGAGACGAAGCGGCGCTGCACCCGGCTCAGCTCCTCGAGCTGACGGATCTGGCGTTGCAGGTTGGTCGCCATCTGGTTGAACGACATCGCCAGCCGGGCGAGGTCGTCCTCGCCGGTGACCCGCAGCCGCTCCTGCAGACGACCTGCCGCGAGCCGCTCGGCCACCTGGCGCGCCATCCGGACCGGTGTCACCACCTGACGGGTCACCAGCCACGTGATGCCGGCGACCAGGACCAGGAGCAGGGCGGCGGCCGTGAGCAGGGCCTGGGTCACCAGGCCCAGTGTCTCGGCCTGCTCGTCGAGGGGGAACAAGAGGTACAGGGCGTAGGTGTTGCCGTCGGCCGGCAGCCGGATCGGGGAGCCGACCACGATGCCGGGCACACTGGCCGGGGCTCCCTCGCCTCCCGCCCCACGCGTGACGATGGAGGTGTAGGTCCACGCCGGGGTGGACCCGGCCGTGGCCAGCCGCTCCTCGAGCGACGAGGGGATGGAGGCCTCGAGGTCGAGCCCGGTGCTGAAGTCGGCGTTGGCCAGCGGGACCTCGGCGTCGACCGGACCGGCCAGCACCACGCGGAACCCGCGGGTCTCCCCCCGGGAGATGATCGGACGGGCCAGGTCCTGGATCTGGCGCGTGATGTCGACCTCGGTGCGCAGCGTCGCCTCCAGGCGCAGCTCGGCCTCGTTGGTCTCGCCACTCGCCTCGGAGACCACGGCATCGACCCGGTTGGACAACAGACCGTCGCGGGTCTGCTGGAGCAGGAACCAGCCGACGGCGGTGATCACCACTGCGGAGAGCACCAGGGTGCTGGCCACCACCCGCGCCTGGACCGAGCGCCTCCAGAACGTCAGCGCGCGCCGTACGCCGGCCGGGACCCGCGGTCGTCTCATCGTCCGGCCGTCATCGGAGGATGCTCAGACCTTGCCGGCCTTGTAGCCGACCCCGCGCACCGTCAGCACGATCTCGGGGTGCTCGGGGTCGTGCTCGACCTTCGAGCGCAGCCGCTGCACGTGGACGTTGACCAGCCGGGTGTCGGCCGCGTGTCGGTAGCCCCAGACGTTCTCGAGGAGCATCTCGCGGGTGAAGACCTGCCACGGCTTGCGGGCCAGGCAGAGGAGCAGGTCGAACTCGAGCGGGGTCAGGCCGATCGGCTCGCCGAGCCGGCTGACGGAGTGGCCGGCGACGTCGATGAGGAGGTCGCCGATGTCGATGCTCTCGGCGTGCGCCACCGTCGAGGCCTCCTTGCGCCGGACCCGGGCCCGGATCCGCGCGACGAGCTCCTTGGGCTTGAAGGGCTTGACGACGTAGTCGTCGGCTCCCGACTCGAGGCCGACCACGATGTCGACGGTGTCGCCCTTCGCGGTCAGCATCACGATCGGGATCCCGGACTCGGCGCGGATCTCCTTGCAGACGTCGATGCCGTCGCGACCGGGCAGCATCAGGTCCAGCAGGACCACGTCGGGCTTGTAGTCGCGCAGCGCGTCGAGCGCCAGGTCGCCGCGCGAGACCGTGAAGGAGTCGAAGCCCTCCTGGCGCAGGACGATCGAGAGCATCTCCGCCAGAGCGGCGTCGTCGTCGACGACCAGCACGCGACCATTGGTCGCGAGATCGTGGGACGGCTCAGTCATGGTTTCCATCCTAGTCCGGGGGTTGTCGGACAACGGGTGACGCGCGTGGGTGACGCGTGCAAGGTGATGGCTGGGTGACGCGCGAGACGCCCGGGGTGGTGACCCCGGGCGTCTCGGTGGTGCTGTGCCGGCACGCGCTCGCAAGCTCGTGCCCCGCGCTCAGTAGCGGTAGGCGTCCGTCTTGTAGGGCCCTTCGATGGGCAGGCCCAGGTAGGCCGACTGGCCCTCGGTCAGCGTGGTGAGCTTGACGCCCAGGGCGTCGAGGTGCAGGCGCGCCACCTCCTCGTCGAGGTGCTTGGGCAGCACGTAGACGCCGGTCGGGTACTCCTCGGTCTTGGTGAAGATCTCGATCTGCGCCAGGACCTGGTTGGTGAAGGAGTTCGACATCACGAAGCTCGGGTGACCCGTCGCGTTGCCGAGGTTCATCAGGCGACCCTCGGACAGGACGATGATCGCCTTGCCCGAGGGGAACGTCCACACGTCGACCTGCGGCTTGACGTTGGTCCGCTCGGCGACGCCCGGCGCCTCGAGGCCGGCCATGTCGAGCTCGTTGTCGAAGTGGCCGATGTTGCCGACGATCGCGTTGTGCTTCATCGCCTTCATGTGCTCGACCGTGACGACGTCGCGGTTGCCCGTGGTGGTGATGATGATGTCGGCGACCGGCAGCGCGTCCTCGAGCGTGGTGACCTGGTAGCCGTCCATAGAGGCCTGCAGGGCACAGATCGGGTCGATCTCGGTCACGATGACGCGAGCACCCTGGCCGCGCAGCGACTCGGCCGATCCCTTGCCGACGTCGCCGTAGCCACACACGACGGCGACCTTGCCGCCGATCAGGACGTCGGTGGCGCGGTTGATGCCGTCGATGAGGGAGTGGCGGCAGCCGTACTTGTTGTCGAACTTCGACTTGGTCACCGAGTCGTTGACGTTGATGGCCGGGAAGAGCAGCGAGCCCTCCTTCATCATCTCGTAGAGACGGTGCACGCCCGTGGTGGTCTCCTCGGTCACGCCCTTGATCTCGTTGGCGATCGGAGTCCAGTGGTTGGGCTTGCTGGCCAGCACGTCGGTCAGCACGCCGAAGGTGATCCGCTGCTCGGTGCTCTTGGCGGTGGCCGGGTCGGGGGCGACGCCGGACTTCTCCGCCTGCACACCGAGGTGGACCAGGAGCGTGGCGTCGCCGCCGTCGTCCAGGATCATGTTGGGCAGCCGAGAAGAGTCCGGACCCCAGTCGAGGATCTGCTGGGTGCACCACCAGTACTCCTCGAGGGTCTCGCCCTTCCAGGCGAAGACGGGGACACCGGCAGGCGCCTCGGGGGTGCCCTCGGGGCCGACGACCACGGCGGCCGCGGCGTGGTCCTGCGTCGAGAAGATGTTGCAGGAGGCCCAGCGCACCTCCGCGCCCAGGGCGGTGAGTGTCTCGATGAGGACCGCGGTCTGGATCGTCATGTGCAGCGAGCCGACGATGCGGGCACCCGCGAGGGGCTTGGAGTCGCCGTAGCGCTCACGCATCGCCATCAGACCGGGCATCTCGTGCTCGGCGAGCTTGATCTCGGTGCGGCCGTAGTCGGCCAGGGAAAGGTCTGCGACCTTGTAGTCCATCGGGTGGTCTCCTTCAGGAGGCTGCTGTGGCGTTCGCGCCGCGCATCTGCGCGTTCTTGGGATCTCCCACGCGACCTGTGGCAGCCTAGGTCAGCCTTTGGTGTATCCGGGAATCCTCGGCGCCTCCCCCTGACGGGCTCGCAACAGGCCCGAGACGGGGGCCTCAGTGCGCGGTCGCGGCCTTGGTGCGCGACGGCAGCGCGAGCATGATCGCGAGCACAGCGGCGCCCACGACCAGGCCGACGACCGCGGAGAGCGCGGTGTTGACCAACCATCCCAGCGCGCCTCCCACCGCGCCCGTGGCGTCGTGCACGGCCTCCTCGAGGTGGTGCACCGCCTCGTAGGGACCGTTCCAGCCCAGGAAGAAGTCGAGCTCGGCGAGCTCGTGGAACTGCGCGAGCAGGATGTGGCCACCGACCCACAGCATCGCGGCGGTGCCCACGAGGGCGATCACGTCGAGCAGTCGCGGCATCGCACGGACCAGGGAGAGGCCGATCCTCTGGGACAGGGCGGACGACCGCTGCGCGAGAGCCAGGCCCACGTCGTCCATCTTCACGATGGCCGCGACCACGCCGTAGACGACGGCGGTGATGGCGATCGCGACCACGACGAGCACCACGGCGCGGCTGAGGAAGGGCTCATCCAGGACCTCGTTGAGGGAGATCACCATGATCTCGGCGGAGAGGATGAAGTCGGTACGGATCGCCCCGCCCACCATCTCCTTCTCCTGCTCGGGCCCGATCTCGGCGGCCACCTTGCCCTCGGCCTGCTGCGGTGCCTCGTGGTGGGCGATCTTCTCCCACACCTTATGAGCGCCCTCGTAGGCGAGGAACGTGCCGCCGCCGACCAGGATCAGCGGCAGCACCCACTCGGGCGCGAACTGGCTGAGCAGCAGGGCGGCGGGGAGGATGAAGAGCAGCTTGTTGCGCACCGAGCCGATGGCGATCTGCTTGATGATGGGCAGCTCACGCTGGGCGGCGACGCCCTGGACGTACTGCGGGGTCACGGCCGTGTCGTCGACGACGACCCCGGCCGCCTTCAGGCTGGCCCGGCCGGCTGCGGCACCGACGTCGTCGATCGACGCCGCGGCCAGCCTGGCCAGCACGGCGATGTCGTCCAGCAGCCCGAACAGTCCTGCGCTCATGCGCACAGGCTAACCGGGGCCGCCCCCGACCCTGCCCGGCCCGCAGAGATCAGTCGTCGACGAGACCGAGGCGCAGGTACTCGGCCGCGTAGGTCCCGGTGAGCAGCAGCGAGGCGTAGCGGGCGACGTCGGTGGTCGCGTCCGTGCTCACGGTCTCGACGCGTACGCCGCGCTCGGCGGCCGCGGCGAGCAGCCGGCCGCGGTGCTCGCGCACGACCGGGTCCCCGCCGGGCTCACCCCCGGTATCAGCGTCGGGCTCGTCGGCCAGGAGCACCAGGACCGGGCGCAGGTCTCCCCCGCCATCGGCGAAGGGGTCGTCGAAAACGCTGTGTGCCTTGGCCGCCTCGATGACGGGCAGCAGGTGCTCGGCGTCGCCGGCCAGCGCGGTGCGGCCGCTGGTGCGACGGATCGACTCGGCAATCCGGCGAGCAGCACGCGCGGCCAGCACCGAGCCTCCCCACACGATCGGGGTCGCGTCGGCGAGGGCGATCGCCAGCATCTTGGCCGGGTTGATCGACAGGTCACGGTGCGGCGAGCAGGCCTCGGCCACGTCGTCGAGGGCGTCGGCGACCCGGTCGGGGTCGGCCTCCGGACCCAGCCCCAGCTGGTCGAGGTAGGACAGCATCACCACCGCGGTGGCGAGCTGGTCGTCGGTCACGGTGGGCAGGATCGAGGAGTAGCGGCCGGCTGCGTGCTCCCCCACCATCGAGGCCGGCGGGCAGGCCACGACGACCTGGCAGCCGCGCCGGTTGGCCTCGGCGACCGCGGAGGCGGTGCCGGAGTCGGAGCCGTTGGGCGCCAGCACGACCACGAGGTCCAGACTGCCGGCCCAGCCGGGCAGCGCGGGACCGGGCCACGCCACGAACGGCACGGGGCAGGACGGCTCCAGGACGGCGCGCAGCAGACGTGAGTCGGGCCCCGCGGCGATCACCGCACGCGGTCGGGCGTCCTGGCTTGCGGCGACGCCGAGGGCGGTCGCCTCGGCGGCGCCGCCGGCTTCACGGCGTACCCGGGCACCGGACTCGGCGAGCGTGCGCAACCGCAGGTCGGCCGCACCCAGAGCGGTCGCGTCGTCGAGGCGCGACTCGTCGAACCAGACCATCAGCGAGAGCCGCTCAACCCGGTCGACGGGCTTCGTCGACGAGCAGGACCGGGATGTTGTCGCGGATCGGGTAGGCCAGCCCGCACGACCTGCACACGAGCTCGACCCCGGTGAGGTCCAGTGAGCCGTGGCAGTCGGGGCAGACGATGATCTCGAGCAGGGCCGGACTCACCGACGGGGACTCGTGCGCGTCACTCATGCGTCGGCCCCCGCCCGGATCAGGGCGAGCGCCTCGTCGCGGATCGCTGCCATCGTCCCCTCGTCCTTGCCCTCGACGTTGAGCCGCAGCAACGGCTCGGTGTTGGAGGCCCGCACGTTGAACTGCCAGTCGACGTGGCTGACCGTGAGTCCGTCCAGACGATCCAGGGTCACCCCGTCGCGGGACCCGAAGGTCTCCTCGATCGCGGTCAGAGCGGCCTGCTGATCGGCGACGGTGGAGTTGATCTCCCCCGAGAGCGGGTAGCGCTCGTAGGTCGCGAGCAGCTGCGAGAGCGTCTGGTCGGTGCCGGCCAGGGCGGCCAGGGCGTGCAGGGCAGCCAGCATCCCCGAGTCGGCACGCCAGAAGTCGCGGAAGTAGAAGTGCCCGCTGTGCTCCCCGCCGAAGATCGCGTTGGTCTCGGCCATCGTGGCCTTGATGAAGGAGTGGCCGACCCGTGTGCGGACCGGGGTGCCACCGAGCTCGGAGACCAGCTCGGGAACGGCGCGGCTGGTGATCAGGTTGTGGATGACCGACGCTCCTGGGTCCTTGGCCAGCTCGCGCTCGGCGATCAGCGCGGTCAGGGTCGAGGGCGAGACGGCGCGGCCGGTCTCGTCGACGAGGAAGCAGCGGTCGGCGTCGCCGTCGAAGGCGAGCCCGATGTCGGCCTCCTCCTCGAGCACCTTGGCCTGCAGGTCGACGAGGTTGGCGGCCTCGATCGGGTTGGCCTCGTGGTTCGGGAAGGTGCCGTCGAGCTCGAAGTAGAGCGGGACGAGGTCCACCTGGTCGGCCAGCCGGTCGAAGACGGCGGGGGCGGTGTAGCCGGCCATCCCGTTGCCCGCGTCGGCCACGACCTTCAGCGTGCGGCCCGAGACCGGGGCGAGCGACAGCAGGTGGGCGGCGTAGGCCGCGAGCACGTCGTGCTCGGTCAGCGAGCCGGTCCGGGTCGGGGTCGCGAAGTCACCGGAGATCACCAGGTCGCGGATCTCGGCGAGGCCGGTCTCGAGGCCGATCGGTTGCGCGAGGGCGCGGCACATCTTGATGCCGTTGTACTGCGCGGGGTTGTGGCTGGCGGTGAACATCGCGCCGGCCATGTTCAGGTGGCCCGAGGCGAAGTAGAGCTGGTCGGTCGAGGCGAGACCGATCATCGTCACGTCCGCGCCGGCCCAGGTGGCGCCGTCGGCGAAGGCGCCGGCCATCCCGGGCGAGCTGGGGCGCATGTCGTAGCCGACGACGACCTCGGTGGCTCCGGTGACCTGGACGTAGGCCTTGCCGGTGGCCCGGGCCAGGTCCTCGTCGAGCTGGTCGGGCACGGTGCCGCGGACGTCGTATGCCTTGAAGATGGCGTTGATGTTGGCGGGGTCCAAGGAGGCCATGCAAGGACCCTAGTGGTTACTCCGGGCTGAGCACGCGCAGGTGGCCACGGCGCGCGGTCTCGTGGCCGCTCTCCTGCTGCGGAGCCGGACGCTCGGGCGTCAGCGGGCGCGCCGCCTCGCGCACGGCGTCGGCCAGGGCGAGGAGGTCGTCCTCGGACGGTCCGCGGTCGCTGAGGTCGGTGGCCAGGCGCAGCACCTCCCACCCCCGTGGTGCGGAGAGACGCTCCCCGTGCGTGGCGCACAGGTCGTAGGCGTGCGGCTCGGCGAAGGTCGCCAGCGGACCGAGGACCGCGGTCTGGTCGGCGTACACGTAGGTGAGCGTCTGGACCGCGGGACGGCCACACGGGGTGCGCGAACAGCGCCGGGCGAGACTCACGCGCCAGAACCTACCCCGCACGAGCCCGCTCGTTCACTAGGCTCGCGGACGTGGCTCCCTCCCCTCCTCGACGACCCGGCGCCCTGCGCGATCGCCACGACCGTGGTCTGCGCGGGCCCGCAGTGCTGGCCGGGCCCCACGGTGCTCCGAGGCAGCGCACCAGCCGGGACCGCTTCGACGACCTCGTGCTCGCGGTGGTCACGGACATCGAGAGCCGCTGGGAGCGTCATCTCGGCCTGGTCGAGTATGCCGTCGAGGACGCGCCGCAGGTGCCCGACGACTGGGACTCCGGCACGGTGCCGCTGTCGTCCCTCGTGCGCGGCTCGGGCAGCCGCCCGACCCGACTCGTCGTCTTCCGCCGACCGATCGAGCACCGCAGCGACTCCCGGAGCGACCTGGAGGCGATGGTGCTGACCGTGGTCGTCGAGCAGGTCGCCGAGCTGCTCGGCATCGAGCCCGAGGTCGTCGACCCACGGGTCGGCGGCGGTGACGAATGACCGGCTGGACCGTGCCGACGTCCCCGCACGAGAGGGTCGGCGAGATGGGGCTGCACGACGTACCCGATGCCTTCCTGACCAGCGTCAAGCGCGGCGACCTGCGCACGCTGGCGCGTCCCAACCGCTGGCTCCGGGGCGCGGTCCACGACGCCGACGGCAAGCTCGTCGTCGCGTCGCAGAAGATCGGCGGGCTCGGCGGCAACCAAGCCGTGATGGCCGACCCGTCCCGCGTGCCCACGCGTCCGCGAGCTCGGCGCCTCACCGGCACCTGGTTGTACGGCGGTCACTGGATCCAGCACTTCGGCCACTTCTTCACCGAGACCGTCACGACCCTGTGGCCGGGCTCCGGGGTCCACGACCGACTCCCAGGTGTCGAGGGCATCGTCTTCCACAGCTACATGAGTCGCTTCCGAGGCATCACACCGTGGCAGACCGAGCTGATGTCGCTGACGTCGTACGGCGACCTGCCCGTCGAGATCATCGAGGACGACCCGCTCTGGGTCGACCGGCTGCTGGTGCCGACCAGGTCGGTGGTCGTCAACGGCTGGGCCGAGCCGGAGGCGGTCGGCGTCTGGCAGCAGATGACGGCGTCCGCCGGAGGTGCCTCGGCCCTCGACCCCGCCGGCCCGCGCGTCTTCTTCTCGCGCACGGCGTTCAACGCCGGCAAGCGGGCTGTGGACAAGGCCGTGCGGACCTCCGTGGAGCGCGACCGGGCACTGGACACCGCCTTCGTCGACGCAGGCTTCGAGCTCGTCTCGCCGGAGACCCTGCCGATCACCGAGCAGATCCGGCTCGCCGCCGGAGCCTCGGTGCTGGCCGGCTCCGCAGGCACCGCGCTGCACCTGTCCGCGTTCGCCCCGGCGGGGGTGCGGGTGATCGAGCTCGGCGACGACCGGTCCCCCACCGTCCAGGTCCCCCACCAGCTGGTCGTGGACGCAGCCCGCGAGCACCCGTCGGCGTTCATCCCGTACGACGTGGAGCCGGCCGAGGTGCGAGGGGTGCTGGCTCGGCTCGGGATGTAGGGGCGGGTACGTGACTCCGGGGGCGCGTAGCTCAATCATTGTCCACATCGCCGAAGACGCCCTCGACCTCGAGCAGGCCGTGAAGAACGGCGCCCAGAGCCTCAGCGACCTCGGGTGTGAGGAGACCCTCGACGCCAGGCGGGCAATGGCCGTCGGCGACATGGCCCGCACCCAGCTCGCCCTCGACCTCGCCACCGACGACCCTGACGGCGACGACGACCTCACCTCAGGCCACAGCAGCGGGCGTGGGGTCACGATCTACGCCCACCTCGACCCCGACAGCCCCCACGCAACCCTCGACAACCCCGGCGCCGGCGACGTCCTCATCCACCAGATCCAGGCGTGGTGCCGATCGCGACCGAGCCCGCGAGGACGCGATCATCGGTGGTTGAGCAGCGACCGTGGCTGAGGGACGAAGCCACGACGGAGCGTGACGAAACCCGGCGAGGCAACCAGCAGCCGCGACCACAGCCCCGACCCGCGGAACGGGCGAGCGGTCAGCTCACAGGGCTTCGTCATCGCTCGCCCAGGGGCTCGCTGCTCAGTCTCCGAGACAACCTCGCCCTGCTCTGCCGACGCCACCACCGCACCAAGACCTTCAGCGCCTGGACCTACGACACACCCCAAACAGGCGTCTACGACTGGACCAGCCCCACCGGATCACGCTTCCGCGTCACCCGCAGCCGCCACCACGGCCGGATGCCCATCACTACCCAGATCCACGACCCCGCACCCGACCCACCGCCACCATCCGAACCCTGAACACCCCGCCCCGCCACCCCGCCCACCACAGCGGGGCCATCGGCATGTGCGGGCATGAGTGGCCTCTGTTCACGACGCCGTTTGCCATCTTCAGCGGGAATTGGGCAGGAGCCAGGTTGCGCGCAAGGCGCGGCTGACGACTCGCGCAGCGACCGTCAGGTCATCGGCATGAGCGGATGCCACGACGGCGGCACGAGCCATCCACCCTCCGGCGCAACAGGCCCCACGCCTGCGCAACCTCAGACGGTCAGCTCACCCAGCCGACGCCACGCGGTCAGGTCGGCATGCTCGGCGATGTAGGCGGCGGTCTCGGGCGGTAGCGTGCGGTCGCGGCCGGCCACCGACTCGACGTACTGGTCGTGGGCGGCCTGCCAGTCGTCCTGGATCGGGCCGGCGTCAAGGCCGAGGAACCGCATCGTGGCAGCCAGGCCGGCGCCGTCGGGATCCCCGAAGAAGCGGGTGTAGTCGAGCGCGATCGCCCGCTCCGGACGGACGGAGACTGCGTCGAGCACCCGGCGTACGGCGGTGTTCCAGGCGCCGACGGCCCGGTCAGCCCCAGCGCCCTCGCGCCACCCGGTGTCCGAGGCGTCGGCGGCGCGGCGCTCCCACGAGCTGGCGACCAGGGAGATGTCGCGCACGATGAAGACGAAGCGGGCCTCGGGGAAGCGCTGCCAGAGCCTGCGCGCGCGGATGGCGGTCATCTTGTCGCCCCGGTAGCGAGCGGTGTCCCACTTGGCCTCGAGGTCGGCCAGGCGCTCCTGGGCCCACGGCACGTCGGGCGTGATGTTGGTCAGCCCGTCGCTGTAGTCGAAGAAGCGGTCCCGCTCGAAGTGCTCGGGACCGAGCTCACCGATCCGCTCGCCCCACAGGCGCTTGTAGCGCTCCATGCCGACGGCGATGTCGGGGTGGTTGCCGAGGATGCGGCGCAGCGCCGTCGTGCCGGAGCGCGCGACACCGGCCACGAAGAGGATCTCGTGCTCCCTCGTGTCGGTCATGGCAACCCCGGCTCGACGAACGGCTCGAGGCCGGTGAGGACCGGCTCCCGGATCCCCACGAGCGTGGCGCCGTCCCCCGTGAGCAGGACGACTCCCTCGAGGCCGGTCTTCTCGGGGGTCAACGTCAACAGGCGCGCCTTGCGCGGCAGGGTCACCCGGTAGCCGCGGTCGCGGGCGACCTCCATCCGCTCCGAGGAGAGCTGCTCGCCCTTGCTGTCCCACACCGTCACGGTCGCCACACCCGGGGACGAGGCGCCACCGAGCACCAGCTCCTTGTCCGCCTTCGGCAGGGCCACGGTGCTGGCCACGCTCACCGGTGGGGTCGGCACGCTGTGCACCAGGTCGCCGCGCACGAACATGACCAGCCCGACGGTCGCCTCGACCGACGAGTCGACCTGCACGCCCAGAGGGCGCGACTGGTCGTTGCCACGAGCTCCCTTCAACAGCGGGGCGAGACCGACCCGGACGACGCTCTGGGGGGGCAGGCGCACGTCCTCGGCCGCAGCCGGGGTGAAGACCGAGTCCGCCGTCACCAGGCGCACTGTCGCCCGGCCCTCGTCCTCGCCGGGGTTGGCGATGACCAGCGTGCGCTGCCCACGTCCCTTGGGCAGGCCCAGCAGCAGGTTGGAGTCATTCGGCTCGTCCTGGGACGCCAGCCCGTCGCGGCCACCGGAGCCGCGTCCGAGCTCCTGGAAGCTGTCCAGCACGCTCGCCGAGATCCGTCCACGCAGCGTCGTGACGTGCAGGGCGAGGTCGTCGCGGCGCGGGATCACCTCGGCCAGGTCGAAGCGTCGGGTCTCGCCGCCCGTGATCGCCAGTCCCCGCAACGCGGGTGCCGAGACGGGCCCGCGCCGCCCGAACACCTCGATGTCGACGACCGCGCGCCCGCCGTCGGGGTTGACGAGCTGGAGCACCGACTGGTGCTTGGCCCCGGCGCCGACGCCGGTGAACCACTGGTCCACGACGGGTGCCCGACAGTCCATCGACTCCCACGGGCGCTGGTAGCGGCTCGCGACGAGACCGGGCGCGAGGTCGTCCCGCCCGGTGATGACCGCTGCCCGACGCCCCAGCTCCAGCGTGGTCGTCCGGTCGGGGACCACTTCCACGCCGGCCTGGTCGGCGCCGGCGCGGACGTCGAGGTCGCCACCGACACCGGAGACGGAGGCGAGGTCGACCTCGTCACCCCCGGGAGGACAGACCAGGGTGGCGCGTGTCAGCGGGGTCTCCTCAGGCGCCACCCGTTGCCCGGACTCCTGCTCGGTGCCCACGAACAGGGCCGCAACCAGGGCGAGGACCGGTACCACCACGGCCGCCACGGTCAGCCGGTCCGGACACCGCCAGGATGCCGACCGGCTCGCGAGACGCCGTACGGGTCCGGTCTCGTCGCTCATGAGTCCCTCCCCCCGCGCAGGGTGGGCGCACACAGGACCAGCACGAGCAGCAGCGACAGCCCCTGGACGACGAGCAGCACGACGTGCAGCCCAGACCCGGGACCGTCCACCGCGTCGACCGCCATCGGCCGGTCGACTCGCCAGGCGCGGGTGCCGGGGTCGGTGCTCGCCTGCACCAGACCGGTGGTCGCGTCCAGGGACGCAGCCACGCCGCCGTCCGCCGGAGCCGGCATCAGGATCCACTCGAGGCCGAGGTCGCCCAGGTCGCCGACCGCCTCGCTCGTCGGTCGCGCCAGAACCGTGGCCACGGCGTCCTGGGCTGCGGCATCGGTCCCCGCGAAGGCCAGGATCTCGTCCTCGCCCAGACTGACCCCGTCGTCGCGGCGCACGGTGTAGGTCAGGCCACCGGACAGCGTGCCGCGCACGACGAGGATGCCGTGCTCAGGGCCGGTGACCGAGCTCTGCAGCATGTAGGCCGGCACGACCTTGGCCGGCTCCGAGCCCAGCAGGTCGTCGCCGTCGACGGTCCACAGCAGTCCGGCGGCGGGGACGACGACCGCCGCGCCGGCCGCGACCAGGCCGGCGGCTCGCAGTGCGACCCGCGTGCGAGCGCCGCGCTCGGCCGGCGCCCGATCCCGGACCAGGCCCTGGGCACCGAGCAATGCGGCGGTGACCAGGGCGGCCTGGACCACGACGACGGTGGCGCCCAGCCCGGCCGGCCCGGAGAGGGCCACGAGGTCGAGGGAGAGCCCGGAGAGCACAGCGGCCACGGCGACGCTGACCAGCGCGACGAGCCAGCACAGTGCGACCGGGATCCTGGTCGCGCGAGGCACGAGTGCGAGCGCCGCGAGCACGAGGACCAGCACGCCCGACCACGCCGGAGCGCCTCCCTCGAGGCGACCGGACAACACGTCGAGGGTGCCCACCTGAGCGGCAGGTTGTCGCCCCGACTCGGCCACGAGCAGTCCGGCAGCGCCGCTGCGCAGGGCCGCGACCCACCAGGGAGCCAGCAGCACCACCGGCACCGCGAGTGCTGCGAGCGGCGGTCCGACCACGTCGCGCGTGAACAGGGCCGAGCGCACCACCAGCAGCCCGAGGAGCAGGACCACCAGGGTCACGCTCAGGGCGAGCCACCAGGCCACGGGCGAGAAGGCCGCCGCGAGAGCGAGGAGCAGACCCGTTCGCCAGGCGGCTCGCCACCGGCGCTCGGGCTCGGGGTCAGCGAAGCCGAGCGCAGCATGGGCCACCCACGGCACCAGCGCCGCCGTGACGACGAGGCCCAGCCGACCGGTGCCCCAGGCTCCGCTGGTGAGCGGGACCAGGGCGTACGTCGTCGAAGCGACCACCAGCAGCCACCGCGGGGCGCCGAGCGGGCTGACGAGCCGACCGGCGACGCGCAGGAAGCGCCACGCCCCCCACAGCCCGAACGGCACCGCCCCGAGCATCAGCAGGCTCACCGCCCCGGTGGTGCCGAGCACGCTCGCGAGCAGCGCCAGCACGACGACGTACGGCGGAGCCGGGACGTCCGTGCCGAAGCCGAGCGGGTGCCACGCGTCGAGCACCAACGACCACCACGATCCGGCACCCGACGGGACCGGGGCGAGCGCACCTCCCACGACGGTGCCCCACGCCGCACGAGTGCCGACCAGTGCCACCACGACGACGGCGGTGAGCACGAGCGCGATCGGGTCGGTGAGGTAGCGGGCGACGAGGCCGGTGTCGGCCAGCTCCTCGTCCTCGTCGAGGTCACGCTCGGCACGCAGCCGACGCGCGGCCGAGGACGAGGGATCCCGCTGAGCCGCGTCGATGCGCCGCCGCTCGGCGACGTCCGCGGCCTGGTTGGTCAGCGCGGCCGCGAGGTCCCCGACGAAGTCGAGGCCGTGCCGGTAGGGCACCCACGCGGGTGCCAGTAGTGCCCGTGCGCGTCCGGGGTCGTGCGTCGCGGCGGCCGCCGTACGGCGATCGCGGCGCGCCGCGGCGATGGTGCCGGGCCGCGAGAGGACCGAGAGCAGGGCCGCGAGGTCGTCGAGGGCCTCGCCGACCGAGCGCAGCGCCAGGAAGCCGACCATCCGCAGCAGCGTGCCGAGGACGAGGCGGACCACCCGCCAGGGCAGGGCGCGGGCCGTGGAGTTGACCAGCAACGTGTAGAGCGCCGCTCGCCGCTCCTGGTAGTGCGTGTGACGACCGGTCAGTGAGGTCCTGCGCAGCCCACGGTGAGCGGCCTCGGCGTGGAAGACGACGGCCTCGGGGACGACCATCGTGGTGTGCCCGGTGCTCGCCGCGCGCCAGCCGAAGTCGAGGTCGTTGCCGAAGACGGGGAGATGCTCGTCGAAGCCGCCCAGCTCCTCCAGGACCCGACGCCGGACCAGCATCCCGGCGGTGTTGACCGCCAGCACCTCTCGCTGCTCGTCGTGCTGGCCCTGGTCGTACTCGCCGCGCTCCAGCCCCGTCTCGCGCCGTCCGGTCCCGGAGATCGTCACCCCCAGCTCGAGCAGCCGGGCGAGGGACGGCCACTCGCGCAGCTTGGGACCGAGGACGTCGACGTCAGGTCGTTCCTCGGCCGCGTCCAGCAGCGCCGCCAGCGCCCCCGGCGCCGGCCGGGAGTCGTCGTGGAGCAACCAGACCCAGTCATGGGCCCCAGCGTCGGGCGAGTCCAGGGCCTCCAGGGCCTCGAGACGCTCCAGGCCCATGCGGACCGCAGCCGGGTAGGACGTCGAGGACGTCGCCGTCACGACGTCGGCCACCGGCGCCAGCAGGGCCGCGCTCTCGTCGAGGCTGCCCGTGTCGACGGCGACGACGCGCCCGTTCAGCTCCTGCTCGGCCAGGCCCTCCAGCACGCCGGGGAGCCAGCGGGCGCCGTCATGGCTGACGACCAGCACGGCCACCCGGGTGGTGGCGAGAGCGGGGGAAGGCACCAGCGCACACTAGAACGTCGGGGCAAGCACCCAAAAAGCACACGCAAAAAGCACAGGACCCCGGTCATCGTCGACCGGGGCCTTCCTGCTGTGCGTGTGCGGTGCCTGCTACCTGCTCAGACGGCGCGCTTCTTCAGCTTGCGACGCTCTCGCTCGGAGAGCCCGCCCCAGATGCCGAAGCGCTCGTCGTTCATCAGGGCCGACTCGAGGCACTCGTCGCGCACCTCGCACGTGAGGCAGACCTTCTTGGCCTCACGTGTCGACCCACCCTTCTCGGGGAAGAACGCCTCAGGATCGGTCTGCGCGCACAGCGCGCGCTCCTGCCATCCTGCTTCGTCCGTCTCCGGCTCCAGGAGAAAGAGTTCCCTCATGGTTATCTGCCTCTCGACCCAAGCATTGCCGTGAACAACACTGTGAGAATTACATGCCTGTCGTACCGGTAAGTCAAGCCCTGTATCTGCTATGGCGCTGATCACGGAGCCGCGCCCGCCCCGTGGCGCCTCCTGGGCCCGCCGGATCCGCCGCCGACCGACCCGGCAGAGTAGGCACCATGAAGAACATCACCGTGCTGTGCGGCGGCATGGGCGGGGCGCGCTTCCTGCAGGGACTGCGCCACGGCCTCGCCGCGGGAACCCTTCCGGGTGTCTCACCCGACGCCACGATCACCGCGATCGCCAACACCGCTGACGACCTGTGGATGCACGGCCTGAAGATCTGCCCGGACCTGGACACCGTGATGTACACCCTGGGTGACGGCATCGACCCTCAGCGCGGCTGGGGCCGGCGGGACGAGTCGTGGAGCGTCAAGGACGAGCTCGCGGCGTACGGCGTGGAGCCGACCTGGTTCGGTCTCGGCGACCGGGACCTCGCGACCCACCTGGTCCGCACCCAGATGCTCGAGGCCGGCTACCCGCTCTCCGAGGTCACCGACGCCCTGTGCCGGCGCTGGCAGCCCGGCGTGCGGCTGCTCCCGATGACCGACGACCGGGTCGAGACGCACGTCGCCATCGCCGACCCGGACTCCCCCAGCGGGCGCCGGGTCGTGCACTTCCAGGAGTACTGGGTACGACTGCGCGCCGAGGTGCCGGCCGAGACCGTGGTGTTCGTGGGACTCGAGGCCGCGACACCCGGTCCCGGGGTCATCGAGGCGATCTCCGGCGCCGACCTGGTCGTGCTGCCGCCGTCCAACCCCGTCGTGTCCGTGGGCACGATCATCGGCGTGCCGGGCGTCCGGGAGGCGCTGCACGGCACCAGCGCGCCGGTCGTGGGGCTCTCCCCCATCGTCGGCGGCAGCCACGTGCGCGGGATGGCGCAGCAGATGCTGACGTCCATCGGTGTGGAGGTCGCTGCCGGCGCCGTCGCCCGCCACTTCGGCGCCAGGTCCGCACCCCGGGGCGTGCTCGACGCGTGGTTGGTCGACGACCGCGACGCCGACCAGGTGGCCGGGGTCGAGGCAGCCGGGATCGCGTGCGCCGCCGTACCCCTGATGATGACCGACCACGCGGCGACCGCGGCGATGGCGGCGGCCGCGATCCGCCTGGTGGCGTCGCGACCGGACGGTACGGCGTGAGCCACGGCCTGGTCAGCGCCATGGCTCCCGACGGTGCCCCCGAGATCGTGGAGGGCACCGATCTGGCGGGCGTGCTCCTGGAGCTGATCGGTCCCGACCACCTGGAGAACGGCGACGTCGTGGTCGTGACCAGCAAGGTGGTCAGCAAGGCGGAGGGACGCGTCGTCCCCGGTCCCCGCGAGGAGCACCTCGCCGACGCCACGGCGCGCGTCGTCGCCCGTCGCGGCCCCACCACGATCGTGCGGACCCATCACGGCCTCACCCTGGCCGCCGCAGGTATCGACAACTCCAACGTCGAGCAGGGCGCCTCGGTCCTGCTTCCCCTCGAGCCCGACGCCTCGGCCCGCCGGCTCCGGGCGGACCTGCAGCAACGCACCGGCGTCGTGCTGGGCGTCGTCGTCACCGACACCGCGGGTCGGGCCTGGCGCGAGGGCCAGACCGACATCGCCATCGGGGCGGCCGGGCTGCTGGTCGCCCAGGACTTCGCCGGGCAGCTCGACGGGCACGGCAACGAGCTGGCCGTCACGGCTCCGGCGGTCGCCGACGAGATCGCCGGCCTCGCCGAGCTCGCCCAGGGCAAGCTCGGTGGCCGCCCCTTCGCCGTCGTCCGTGGACGCGCCGACCTGGTTCTGGACGCCGCCGCCGACGGGCCGGGTGCCGGTGCCCTGGTCCGCGCCGAGGGGGGCGACCTGTTCGGCTTCGGCGCGCGCGAAGCCGTGCTGCGCGCCGTACGAGGTCAGTCCGGCGACCGCGCCCCGTTCGGCGCCCCCATGAGCGCCGCCGAGCTCTGCGTCGCGGTGCACGAGGCCATCGGGCTCGATGCCGTGATCACCGGTGACGGCGAGGTGTCGTGCGTCGCGGGCACCGGATCTCACGGCGTCCTCGACGTGCTCCTCTTCGCCTGCGGGTGGGAGCGCGGACCGTCCCCGAGCACGCCCGACGAGGGGGCGCAGGACACCGATCTCCGGTTCCGCCCGGTGAGTCCGTAGACTTCCCGCGATTCCCGCCCCATCGAACCGAGGTATCCCGGCTGTGGCCAAGTCGTCCAAGTCCGCCAAGAGCGAGCGTCAGGCGCTGATCGACTCAGCGATGAAGAAGCAGCGCAGCGCGGAGAAGCGTCAGAGCAACCTCATCGTCGGGATCGCGGTGCTGATCGGCCTCGGCCTCATCGGCGCCGCGGCCTACCAGCCGATCAAGAGCGCCTTCGACGAGAGCGAGTACGCCGGCCTGGAGATCGCGGAGGTCGGTGCCGCTGCCTCGGTGTGCCAGGACATCACCACGGAGACCGCGACCGACGTCAACAACCACGTGCCGCAGGGCACCGAGGTGACCTACGACTTCGCACCGCCGGCGTTCGGCCCGCACTGGAACGTCGCCGGGGTCGCCCCGGCCCCGTTCACCGACAAGTTCTACGACGCCGACGACCGCCCGCCGCTCGAGGCGCTGGTGCACAACCTCGAGCACGGCTACACGATCCTCTGGTACGACCAGAGCGTCGCCGACGACGCCGGCCAGATGAGTCAGATCCGGGCCATCGCCAAGAAGTTCGACCTCGACGACACCAACTTCCGGCTGAAGTTCATCGCCGCGCCGTGGACCTCCGACGACGAGGACGGCGCCGCATTCCCCGACGGCCAGCACGTGGCGTTCACGCACTGGAAGGGTGACGAGACGGAGTCCACCGGAGTCACGCAGTACTGCTCCGAGACGAGCGGCGCGGCCCTGGAGAGCTTCATGGCGGAGTACCCCTACACAGACGCACCCGAGGCCGGCGCCATCTGACTCAGGCTGACTCAGGCCGGCTCGGGCCGGCTCAGGTCAGGTCGGCTCGCCCGCCGTCCTTGAGGCCGGCGACGACCTTCTTGACCGACTGGGCGTGGGCCCGGGTGGTCACGAGCAGCGCGTCGGGGGTGTCGACGACGACCACGTCGTCGAGGCCGACCACGGCGATCATCTTGCCGCCCGCCGGCACCACGAGCCCCGTGGCGTCGACCGCCTGCACCAGCGACGGGTCGCCGAGCACCGTCGTCGTGGCCGACGTCGTGTCCTCCAGCAGGGTCGCCAGGGAGTCGAAGTCACCGATGTCGTCCCACCCGATCGAGGCGGGCACCACCACGACGCGGCCCGCAGCTGCGGCCGGCTCGGCGACCGCGTGGTCGAGGGCGATCTTGGGCAACGAGTCCCAGGCCGCCTCCAGCGTCTCGGGGGCAGCGGCGATGGCGCGCAGCGCCGCGGTGAAGTCGGGGTCCTGCTCGGCGAGCAGCTCGAGCAGCACCGTGGGCCGGACCACGAACATCCCGGCGTTCCAGCGGTAGCGGCCCGTCGCGAGGTAGCCCTCGGCCACGTCGACCGACGGCTTCTCGACGAACGTGCGCACCGCGTGCGCACCGGGATGACCCGGAAGGTCGTCGCCGAGGTGGATGTAGCCGAACGCCGAGGAGGGAAAGGTCGGGTCGATGCCGATCGTCACCAGCCAGTCGTCGCGGGCGGCCGCTGCGGCCACCTCGACGGCGCGGCCGAACGCAGCGGGGTCTGCGATGACGTGGTCGGCGGCGAAGGAGCCCATCACCGCGTCCGGGTCGCGCAGCTCGAGCATCGCGGCGGCGAGACCGATGGCGGCCATCGAGTCACGTGCCGAGGGCTCGGCGACGATCGCGTCGTCCGGCACCTCCGGCAGCTGCCCGGACACCGCCTCGCGGTGCGACTGCCCGGTGACCACCAGGAAGCGGTCGTCGACGATCGGGGCCAACCGGTCCCACGTGCCCTGCAGCAGGGACCGTCCCGTGCCCGTCAGGTCGCGCAGGAACTTGGGGGACGACGAGCGCGACATCGGCCACAGCCGCGTCCCCGCTCCGCCGGCCGGGACGACGGCCCAGAAGTTGTCGATGGAGGTCATGTGCCGAGCCTAGGGCCGGGCCACCACACTGGGGGCATGAACCACCCCACCACCTTCGCCGACGTCCTCTCCGAGCAGCTGCGCAACGATGCGGGCCGCCCCCTGGTCACCTTCTACGACGACGAGAGCGGCGAACGCGTCGAGCTGTCGGTCACGACGTACGCCAACTGGGTGGCCAAGGCGGCGTCCCTGCTGGTCGACGAGCTGGACCTCGAGCGCGGCGCCCGGCTGCAGGTCGACCTGCCTGCGCACTGGCTCGTCCCGGTCTTCCTCGGCGCCGCGTGGACGGCAGGCATCGCCGTCGTCGACGACACCCCCGACGCCGTCGTGTGCGGCCCGAGCACCCTCGACGCGTGGGCTCCGCGAGCAGGCGAGCTGCCCGTGCTGGCCTGCGCGCTGCTCCCCCTGGGCGGCCGCTTCGCCGAGCAGGTCCCGGCGGGGGTGCACGACGTCGGCGTGGAGATCTGGGGACAGCCCGACGCCTTCGCCCCGTGGGACCCGCCGACCGGCGACGACCTCGCCGTCGAGCACCGCGGGGAGCGCACCTCCCAGGCGGGCCTGTGGAACGCGGCCGCCGTCGGGACTCTCGTCACCGACGGCGGCCGGCTCCTCACGGAGGCGAACCCGGCTTCCCCACCGGGACTCGCCGCCTTCGTCGAGCCGCTGCTGCGCGGCGGCTCGTTGGTGCTGGTCACCCGGGCCGGACGGGAGCGCGTGGAGGCGACCTACGTCGCCGAGCGCGCGACCGCCCGCTTCCCTGCCTGAGGACCAGACAACCGTTTCGTGGGTCGCTCCTCACTCCACCATGTTGTACTTCGCCCAGCCTCGACCGAGGAGGATCGGGTCGCCGAACGACTTCTTGTGGCCGGGGATCAGATAGAGCTGTCCGGTGCCCTTGGCCCGGACGACCAGGTCCGGGTGCCCCTTGAGGTTGACGTCGCTGATGCCGACGACCCAGTTGTACGGCGAGACGTCGATCGGCAGCTGCCGTGACCCGGTGAACCCACCGGGACCGTTGCCCATGTAGAGGATCAGGTTCCTGCCCTGGCGCACCAGGGTGTCCGGCGCGCCACCCTTGTCCCAGCGACCGACGCTGATCTGCTTGCTGCCCTGGATCGAGCTGTAGGCGACGTACGGCGTGCCGAGGCCGTTGGTGCCGCGGCCGGGCCAGATCATCATCGGCTTGCCCTTGCGCTGCCCCATCAGGTCGGGGAAGCCGTCACCGGTCATGTCCCCCACCGCGGCGAGGAGCTTGACCCCCTTGAAGCCGTTGGCCAGGAACTGCACGGGCTTGAAGGTGCCGTTGCCCAGGCCGAGGCGCAGCGTCAGGCGTCCGTCGACCTTGCGGCGGGTGATCAGGTCCGCGACGCCGTCGCGGTCCCAGTCCCCCGCCGAGAGGATCCGGCTCATCCCGCTGAGGTCGACCGCGAGCGGGATCGCCTTGCCGGTGCGGTAGCCGCTCGTCGTCTTCTCGATCGGGATCAGCACGCCCCTTCCGTCGCTGGTGCGCCGCGCGATGATGTCGGGCTCCGCGCTCGCGGCGACGTTCGACTCCAGCTGGCGCCCCGAGAAGCCGACCTGCGTCTGCTTGGCGAGCTTGCGGATCTGCGGGATCCGGTCGTAGAGGTACTGCCCCGGGCAGGCGGTGGACGCTGCGTCCCGGTGGCCGTTGATCGCCGCGAACGTGCGGGAGGTGACGTACTGGTTCATGGAGCCGGCCTTGACCCCGTGCAGCGACAGCTTCCAGGCGAAGACCGCGCCGTAGGCCTCGATCATGGCCTGGGAGGGCGCGGTGGTCTCGAAGTTGCCGATCGCGCTCATCGCGAAGGAGTCGTCGTTGTAGCCCAGCGTGTGGGCCCCGACGACGGGCCGGTCGACGCCGCCGTAGCGCCCCTCCCAGACGCGTCCGAAGCGGTCGACGAGGAAGTTGTACCCGATGTCGCTCCAGCCACGTGACTGCGTGTGGTAGGCGTAGATGCCGCGCAGGATCGAGGGCACGTCGCGCTTCTTGTACCCGTTCGCGTTGACGGTGTGGTGCACGAAGCCGGCGTGCACCTCGAAGTAGTGCAGCGAGCCGGCGTCGCGCAGCGACTCGTCGGCACCCCACTGGGCGCGGCTGAAGATCTTCGGCTTCGGCGTGAACGAACCCGCCGACAGCTCGAGATCCCCCTCACCGGTGGCGTCACCGGTGGTGCCACCGGGGTCCCCCTCGGGCACCGGGTCGGGAGCCGGCTCGTCTGCGGCCCCGCCCTGGGTCGCGCTCGGCAGGGTCGCGGTGTCGATCGCGGCCCGCTCCCGTTCGCTGGAGGACGCGACGCCGGGATCGATCACGGCCAGCTTGAGATCGGCCGGGCTGGCACCCTCGCTGTCGATGCGCACCTGCACCTCGTCGACCTCACCGACCAGCAGCTCGTCGGTACCCGGACGGGCCGTGATGGCCTCCTGGCTGTCCGGGTCGGGTCCGTGCTCGTCGCTGTAGTGCGCCTCGGTCCAGCCGGACCAGCCGGCGGCGTCCTTGGTGCGCACCTCGACGGCGATGTCCTCCTCGCCCAGGATCGGGCCGGGGGCCCAGGTGACGCCGACGGCGCCGTACCCCGTCACCGGCTGTGGGTCGCTGACGAGTCGATCAGCCCCGCCGGTCGTACGGCGGTTGGTCGCGGCCAGTGCCCCGGGACGCACCCGGGCGCCGGCGGGTGCCGTGAGTGAGTACTCCTCCACGGTGGGGTCGACCGCCTTGGTCGGCACCGTGGCCTTGAGGGTGGTGGCCTTGGCGTAGGCCGCCATCGAGAGGTCGGAGCCCAGCCCGGTCGGCGACGGGGCCGCTCCGGAGGCGGTGTCCGGCGGTCGCGGGACCAGCTCCAGGTTGACGACTCCGGCAGCCGGGGTGAGGGCGGCGCAGATCACTCCGAGCACCAGCAGCTGCTGGCAGGCGGTGACGAAACGGGGGTGTCGGGAAGACATCAGCTACTACTCCTGCGTGCGGGGGAAGAGTCACACGAGAAGCAACTGTCACACCCGTAACAGGCTCTGGGAAGAGGTGGTGAGTAACTACAAACTTGTAATTACCAGCCGACACGCCGGGCAATCGGAGAATTGTCAAGCCGAGGACGCGACCGACGACGCAGCACCGTTCGCCAGCGCCCGGGAGCGCTCAGATGTCGGCCCCGAGCTCCTCGTCGGAGTCGAAGTGCTCTTCGTCCTCGGGGCGCTCGTCGTCGTACTTGAGGACCTTGATCCCCTCCTTGACGTCTCCGTCGAAGATCAGCCGCCCCTGCTCCAGGATCAGCACCCGGTTGCACATCCGCTTGACCGAGCCGCCCGCGTGCGAGACGTAGAAGAGCGTGCGACCGGAGTCGCGCACCTGCTCCATCCGCTCCAGGCACTTCTTCTTGAAGGGCTTGTCCCCCACCGCCAGCACCTCGTCGGCCAGGAAGATCTCGGAGTCGACGTGGATCGCGACCGCGAACCCCAGCCGAGCCGACTGACCCGAGGAGTAGTGCCCGACCTCGGTCTGCAGGAACTTGGTCGGGATCTCGGCGAAGTCGACGATGTCGTCGTACTTGCGGGCGATCTCGTTCTCGCTCATGCCCAGGATCGCGGCATTGAGCATGATGTTCTCCTTGCCGCTCAGCTGCGGGTGGAAGCCCGCGCCGGTGGCGATCAGCCCCGCGATCCGACCCCGGGTGCGCACGGTGCCGTGGTCGGGGCGCATCACCCCGTTGATCATCTTCAACAGGGTGCTCTTGCCGGACCCGTTGAGCCCCATCAGCCCGATGGACTCGCCCTGGCTGACGGTGAAGGAGACGTCGTCGACGGCCGGGAACGTGTCGCTGAGCTGGCGGCCACGCGCCAGCGCGACCGTCACCTGCTTGAACGTGCGGTGGTAGCGGAGGGTGAACTCCTTGGTGACGTTCTCGACGCGGATGGACTCTGCCATCAGCACTCACCCGCCATCAGATGCGCTCCGGGATCTGCTTCTCCAGCTTGCTGAAGACGTACTGCGCCAGGACCAGGACCAGCAGCGAGACGCCGATCATCGTGAAGCCGAGCGTGAAGAGGTGGTCGGGGAGCCGGTCGACGGCCTGGCCCTTGTCGTCGAAGTTGAGCTCCGCCTCGGTCAGCGTCCCGATCCAGAAGGCGTGCTGCATCAGCATCACGGCATCGGCGATGGGGTTGAGCACGTAGTAGTCGGCGAAGCGTCCGAAGCGATCGCCGACCATCGTGTAGCTGTAGATCATCGGCACGCCGAAGCGCACGAAGTTGGTGAGGATGTTGACGAAGCTGGCGAAGTCGCGGAAGAGCACGTTGGCCGCGCTGAAGAACAGGGCCATGGCCGTGCCCAACGTCATGATGATCGTCAGGGCGATCGCGACCGCCAGGACGCCGCTCAAGGTGGGCGTCCAGCCCATGAAGAGCACCGCGACGAGCAGGATCACCAGCTGCGGGAAGACGTGGTAGAGCGAGACCAGCATCGAGGCCACCGGGAACATCTCGGCGGGCACGGCCATCTTCTTCACGATCGCCTTGTTGCGCACGATCGAGCGGGTGCCGGCGTTGAAGGTCTCGGTGAAGAAGTGCACTATGATGATCGCCGAGAAGATGTGGATCGGGAAGTTCGGGATCGAGTCGTGCAGCTGGAAGATCACGCCGATGATCGCGAAGTAGATGAAGAACTGCGACAGCGGGTTGATGTAGCTCCAGATCAGGCCGAGGAACGACCCGGAGTAGCGCGCGCTGATCTCGCGGCGCACGAGGAGCTTGAGCAGGTAGCGACGACGGAAGACCTCCAGGAGCCCGCGGCTGGGAGCAGGATCCTCCCAGGGACGGTCCTCCCCCAGGTCGTAGGCCGGCTCGACGGAGCTGTCGGCGCTGGCCTGCAGGCTGTCAGTCATCGGCCTCTTCCTGCTCACTGGTCCAGGGTGCGAACGTCGCGTCCCACGCCTCCGGCGAGGTGATGTCTCCCAGCTTGGCGCGGTACTCGGCCGCGAGACGTGGCCACTCGCGCTTGAGTCGCTCGTGGATCTCGAGGGTCTGCTTCATCATCGTGCGGAACTGCTCCGGCTCCCGACGATACAGCGCCGCCGAGGTGCCGTCGGCCATCGAGACGACCGCGGAGTCGTAGATCGCCAGGCGCCACCACTTGGCATCCATCGCCCGGACCTCGGCCTCGGGGTAGCGACGCGAGAGAGCACGCGGCTTCTTGAGCTGGCGCAACGGCTGGACCGTCGCGGTGATGATGCCGCTGAACCGGCCGGGGTCCGAGACCGCGTCGCGGCCCTTGCGCGGCGGCTTGGTACGCCGTACGGGCGGGAAGGCGTCGCGGTCGGCCTCGAGCACGGCGTCGGAGTGCTGCTTGCGCATCTTGTTGATCTCCGGCAGGCGCGTGGCCAGGACCTCGTGCAGCGCGTCCGGGCCCTTGAGGACGTCGAGGAGCGCCTGGTGACGCAGCTCCACGGTGGAGTACTGCATGGAGACGAGGTGGGCGATCTGGTGGTTGCGGCTCTCGCGCACCATCCGGCCGCCCTTGGCGTACGGCGAGTGGAGCAGCGCCGCGATGAAGCGGTTGCGTTGGTGGAAGTAGGACTGCCAGTCGAGCGCGTCGTTCTTGTCGCTCCACGGCACGTGCCACACCGCGGCGCCGGGGAAGCTCACGGTCGGGTAGCCGGCGGCCTTGGCGCGCAGCCCGAACTCCGAGTCGTCCCACTTGATGAAGACCGGCAGCGACAGCCCGACGTCCTCGAGGACGACGCGCGGGATCAGGCACATGAACCAGCCGTTGAAGTCCACGTCGATCCGCTTGTGCAGCCAGCGGGCCGTGCGCAGGTTGCGTGCGGACAGGTCCCAGTCGGAGTGGGTGCCGGGCACCGACTGCCACCAGAAGTACCAGGGCTGGACGATCTCGCCGAAGCTGTGCAGCCGCGACCGGGAGTAGATCGAGAACATGTGCCCACCCACGATCGTGGGCCGGCGCGAGAGGTCACCGAACGTGATCGCGCGGATGATGCCCTCGGGCTCGCACACGACGTCGTCGTCCATCATCAGGGCGTACGTCGCGGTGCCCTTGCGCACCGACTCGAGCTGGCCTCGCGCGTAGCCGCCGGAGCCACCCAGGTTGCCCTGCTTGATCACTCGCAGCTTGTCCCCCAGCGCCTCCTGGGCGGCCGGGAAGTGCTCGGAGTCGACGACGAGCTTGGTGCCCTGCTCCATCACCATGACGGTGTCGAGGTAGGGGGCCAGGTCCTCGTCCTCGCCCATCTGTCCGAGCAGCTCGGCGCAGAAGTCGGGTCGGTTCATCGTGGTGACGCAGATGTCGGCGGTGCCGTGCTGGGCACGGTCCTCCGGCACCTCGGCACTCCACTCGGCCCACTCGACGACGACGTCCTCGTCGCCGGCCACGACGTCGTACCAGTACCAGCCGCCGTCCACGAAGGGCTTGAGGCTCAGGTCGAAGGTGAAGGTGCTCGGCTCGTGGGTCTCGGCCATCGCGGCGTCCACGCGCTGGGAGTTGCCGCGCGCCATCGACTTGTAGACCATCACGTGGGCGCCGCGACCGCTGACCGTGATCGTCAGCCGGATCGAGTCCACCACGGTCCAGCGGCGCCAGTAGCTGGCCGGGAAGGCGTTGAAGTACGTCGCGAACGAGATCCGGTCGCCGGACTTGATGCGCAGCGCGGTGCGCGACTCGATCTGGTCGGGGTGGATCGAGAGCCCCGAGGAGGTGGCCGCGCGCGAGGCGGCGCCCTGGAGGTCCCGCGCCACCCGGCTCAGGGCCGAGTCGTCGTTGTCGACGTCCACCGAGCCGTGGTCGCGGTCGACGTAGAGCGCCAGCACGTCGAAGTCCTTGTCCTGCGGCAGGATCTGGCGCTGGAGCAGGCGGCGTGCGGTGCCCGGGGTGTTCGTGCTCGTGCTGTCGGTCGCGGTGGCGGTGTCGGTGTCACCGATCGCGATCTCGCCGGTCGGGGTGCTGCTCATCGGGCTTCATCTCCGCTCGTCAGCGGCACGTCGTCGACGAAGTGCGGCCTGAGTTTGTTCTCGAACATCGACAGCGCCGAACCGATGGCCATGTGCATGTCGAGGTACTGGTAGGTGCCGAGCCTGCCACCGAACAGCACGCCGTGCTGCGCTGCCTCCTCCTTGGCCAGGGCCCGGTAGGCGAGCAGCTTGGCCCGGTCGTCGGCGGTGTTGATCGGGTAGTACGGCTCGTCGTCGTCCTCGGCGAAGCGGCTGTACTCGTGGACGACGATCGTCTTGCCCGGCAGGTAGGTCCGCTCCGGATGCAGGTGCTTGAACTCCAGGATCCGGGTCCAGGGCACGTCCTGGTCGTTGTAGTTGACCACCCCGGTGCCCTGGAAGTCGTCGACGTCGAGGGTCTCGGCCTCGAGGTCGACGGTGCGCCACGACAGGCGGCCCTCGCTGTTGGCGAAGTACTCGTCGATGGGACCGGTGTAGACGACCGGGACCTTGCCCTTGAACTCCTCGACCAGCCCGGCGGCAGGGTCGAGGTAGTCGGTGTCCACCAGGACCTCGATGTTGGGGTGGTCGGCCATCCGCTCGAGCCAGGCGGTGTAGCCGTCGACCGGGAGCCCCTCGTAGGTGTCGTTGAAGTAGCGGTTGTCGAAGGTGTAGCGCACCGGGAGGCGGGTGATGATGTCGGCGCTCAGCTCGGTGGGGTCGGTCTGCCACTGCTTGGCGGTGTAGCCCTTGACGAAGGCCTCGTACAGCGGTCGCCCGATGAGGCTCACCGCCTTCTCCTCGAGGTTGGCGGCGTCCGCAGTGGCGATCTCGCTGGACTGCTCGGCGATCAGCGCCCGGGCCTCGTCGGGGGTGTGCGAGCGGCCGAAGAACTGGTTGATCAGTCCGAGGTTCATCGGGAAGGAGTAGACCTGGTCCTTCACCTTCGCGAAGACGCGGTGCTGGTAGCCGGTGAAGTCGGTGAAGCGGGTGACGTAGTCCCACACCTTCTTGTTGGAGGTGTGGAAGAGGTGGGTGCCGTACTTGTGCACCTCGATCCCCGTCTCGGGGTCCTTCTCGGAGTAGGCATTGCCTCCGAGGTGGTAACGGCGCTCGACGACGAGCACCTGGAGGCCGAGCTCGCTCGCGCACCGCTCGGCGATCGTGAGCCCGAAGAAGCCCGAACCGACCACGACGATGTCGGGGCGCTCGATGCGTCGCTGCTGCGGGCCGCCCGTTGCGGGGGCGGCTGCGGGGATGGGTTCAGAGGTAGCGTCGGACACGTTGGCTGAGTCTACGGATCCGCGCAGTCCGGGCACACTCGACGCACGCGGGCGGGCCCGTCTATCTCGTCACGTCGACGTCCAGCCGACGGCTCGGCGACCGCTGGGGATGAGACAGGTGGACGCCGGACGTCCTAGAGTGTCCGGATGCACGAGACTGGTTCGTTGCGCACGGTTGTCGAGCGCAACTTCGGAGCGGCGTGGCTGACCGGCATCGCCATGGTCGTGGCGACCTTCGTCTTCGCTGCCATCGGCGAGCTCCCGGTCCGGGACCCCGACAGCCTGATCCCAGGCTACATCCGCTTCCCCGCGATCGTGCTCGGCGCGATCGCCCTCGACATCGTGCCCCGCGTCGCGTGGCGTGCCCGCCGGGCCCCGAGGACCGTGGGGCGGCACTGGCGCGACGTGCTGCGTGAGCGCTGGCCCGCCTCGCACTGGCGCTACGCCGTGGGCGGCGTGACCGCCTGGTACCTCTGCTACGCCGCGTTCCGCAACCTCAAGTCGATGGCGCCGTTCATCAACGAGAAGTCGTGGGACGTCGAGTTCGCCCGGATCGACCGCGAGCTGTGGTTCGGCCAGGAGCCCGCCACGGTCCTGCACGACCTCTTCGGCACCGGCATCGCCGCGCACTTCTTCTCCACCGTCTACTTCATCTGGATCGCGCTGGTGCCGGTCAGCATCGCGATCGCACTGGTCTTCACGCGTAGCACCCGCGCCGGGTCCTGGTACGTCACGGCGGTCGCCTTCGACTGGGCGCTCGGGGCGCTGTTCTACATTCTCTTCCCCTCGGTGGGTCCGGTCTACAACGCCCAGCAGCGAGGCGTGTTCGACGCGCTTCCGGAGACCTACAACACCCGGCTGGCCGACAGCATGTGGGACGACCGTGTCGCCGTGCTCGGCGACCGCTTCGCGTCCGGCACCCTGCAGACGATCGCGGCCTTCCCGTCCCTGCACGTCGGGATCATGGTGACGATCTGCCTGGTCGTCTCCTACATCGGGCTCTCCCGCTGGATCCGGATCACGGCCTGGGTCTTCCTCGGCCTGACCGTCCTGGCCACGATCTACCTGGGCTGGCACTTCTTCATCGACGTCCTCGCCGGAGCGGCCCTCGGCTCGTTCACCGTGTGGGCAGCCGCCATGGTGACCGGCAACCGGGTGGGTCTGCGACCCCAGCTCCAGCGTCCCGTCGAGGACGAGCCCGCGTCGGTCAGCCAGGAGGCCGACGCGCCGGGTCGCTGACGTCGCCGACCCGGGCCGGTGCCCCCGGTCCCGCCTCGGCCGACAAGGCGCGCAGGCCACGCGCGTCGCGCACGGCACGGACGACGTTGCGGGCCTCCGCCCGGCCGCCGCGCAGCGGGCTGAGCAGCACGACCAGGAGCGCGATCAGCCACGGCTTGAGACGCACGAGGGTGTTCTCGCCGTAGCGGAAGTGCACGATGAACAGGTTGCGGTACATGTAGTAGCCCTTCCACCCGGCCAGGTCGTGCTGCTGGTCGAAGGAGAGCTGGCGCACGAGGACGGCGTCGCGCACGGCCCAGATCCGGTAGCCGACACGTCTGGCACGCAGGGCGAAGTCGACGTCGTCGTAGAAGATGAAGAAGGCGGGGTCGGGCAGCCCGATCGCTGCCACCACCTCGCGACGCACCATCAGTCCCTCGAAGGCGACGTTCTCGACCTCCACGCGCTCGGGCATCGCCTCGCGCGTCCCGAAGTCGGTCTCGACCATCGAGGTCTTCGGCTTGATGGCCAGCGGGTTGCGCAGGTCGAAGCGGGTCGCGGCCTTCTCGACGAGCCCGCCGTCGCGCTCCTCGCGGACGCTGGTCAGGCAGGCCTCGTCCTGCGCCAGGAGCACCGTGAGGCACCCGGGTGCGGGGATGACGTCGTCGTCCATCACCCAGATCCGGTCGACGCCGCGCTCGTAGGCGGTGCGCATCCCCAGGTGGAAGCCCCCCGCACCGCCGAGGTTCTCGTGCGTGCGCACGACCTCCAGGCCGGGAAGGTCGCAGCGTGCCAGCACGTCCGGGGTGTGGTCGGTGCTGGCGTTGTCGATGACGAGCACGAGGTCGGCCGGGTGCTCCAACGCGTCGAGTCCGGCCAGCATCGGCTCGAGCAGGTCGGCCCGGTTGTAGGTGACCACCACGATCGCCACGGTCTCGACCCCGGCCTCGCCGGCCCGACTCACGTGAGGATCGCCGCTCATCGGAGGTACCCCCGGTGACCGCTGAAGTCGCCGCGCAGGCCGGCGTACGCGGCCCGGGCGCTCAGGGCCACGCGCCGGGGCTCCCGATGGGTGACGAGGTAGAACCAGAGGGTCTTGACCCAGAACATCAGGACGAAGAGCCAGCCCCGGTAGTCGCGCAGGTTGAGGGTGTTGTTGCGGGCCATGCAGTAGTGCTTGAGGTCGCTCGGCGTGTGGTTGTACGTCGTGCGCCCGAACATCATCGGGGTGCCGAGGTCGTCGGTCGCCGGGTGCGCGAAATGGGCGTCGACCACGGTCGCGATCCTGGCCCCGGCCCGCTCGGCGCGCCAGAGATACTCCACGTCGTCACCCCAGATGAAGAACTCCGCTCGGGGGGTTCCGATCCGCTCGACCAGGTCGCGGGTGACCAGCACTCCGTTGAACGGGATCACGACGCCGGGGATCAGACCCGGGCTCTCGACGCCGCGGGCCGCGGCCTCGACCTCGCGCATCGCGTGCACCACCCGGGTGCCGCCCGGGAGCCGGATGGGGAAGCAGAGCCGTCCGGGGTCGCCCTCGGCCAGCACGGCCGGGCCCCAGAAGTCGAGGTCCTCGTGCTCGAGGAGCCTGGTGAGGCAGTCCGGAGCCGGGACACCGTCGTCGTCCATCATCCAGGCGAGGTCGGCTCCGCGCTCCATCGCCCAGGCGAGCCCGACGTCGAAGCCCCCCGCACCCCCGCTGTTGGTCTCCAACGTCTGGGAGACGAGATCGGTCTGGGCCGCGAGCCAGGCACCGGTCCCGTCCGTCGAGGCGTTGTCGACCACGAGGATCTCGGCCAACCCGGTGGCCGGGTCGACCTCGCGCAGGCGCTCCACCAACCGTTGCAGGAGGCTCAGGCGGTTGTAGGTCACCACCACCGCCGCCACGTGCACGGAGCACACCCTACGGTGGTCCCGTGGACACCGACGCGATCACCACCCTGTTGCAGGACGTGGCGGCCGAGGTGATCACCCCGCGATTCCAGTCCCTCGACGAGGGCGAGGTGCACGAGAAGAGTCCGGGCGACCTCGTGACCGTGGCCGACCACGAGGCCGAGGTGCTGATCACCGAGGCCCTCCAGGCCGCCTACCCCGGGACCGTCGTCCTCGGAGAGGAGGCGACCGCCGCCGATCCCACCCTGCTCGACCGCTTCGCCGCGGCACCGCACGGCTTCACCGTCGACCCCGTCGACGGCACCAAGAACTTCGTCCACGGCTCGCCCGACCACGCGGTGATGGCCGCAGAGCTGCGCGACGGCGTCGTGGTCCGGTCGTGGATCTGGCAGCCGCAGCACCAGCGGGCCTACGTCGCCGAGCTCGGTGCGGGCGCGTGGTGCAACCGCACCCGCCTCGCGGTCGGCCCCGTGTCGGACGCGCCCCGCGGTCGCACGTCGCGCCGCGCGTGGGTCGGACGGCGCCTCGGCGACCAGCCGGAGCTCACCCTGACCTGGGCCAGCTGCGGCATCGACTTCCCGCACCTGGTCGAGGGCGACGTCGACTACCTGCTCTACGCCGGCACGAAGCCCTGGGACCACGCCCCTGGAGCGCTGCTCGTCGGCGAGTCCGGAGGCACGGTCGGCACCCGGCACGGTGGCGCCTACGATCCCCGGCACGAGAGCCGGGACGGCATGGTCGCGGCCGCCGACGTCGCGACGTACGACGCCGCGCGGCGCGGCTTGGCGAGTCTTGCCGACGAGCCTGAGGGCTGAGCCGGCCAGCCGTCCAAGGACGCGCCGCGGAGGATCAGCAGCTGGAGCCGAGGTCGTCGGCCTGGTTGGCGGCGTAGCCCTCCTTGAGCGAGCCGAGGGAGCCGCCGGTGACCGCCTGGGTGGTCCCAGCGGGCTGCTGCTTCTTGCCCTTCTTCTTCGGCGCGGGTGCGGCCGGGGCGTTGCCCTCGGCGCGGTCGATCGCCTCGGCGACCTTGCTCTGGACGAGGTCGATGTCGGGGTCGCCGGTGTTGATCATCGGCGGGACCAGCGAGAGCGTGGAGATCTTCTGGCCCCGAGCCTTGAGCGCCAGCTCGGCCAGCGTGTCGAAGTCGCCGGCGGGGATGTTGGTCGAGATCATCGCGGCCGAGGCCTTGGCCAGCGAGGCGAAGTTGGTGACGACCTTCTGCGGGCTGACCTGCGAGAGCATCGCGCTCATCACGCACTTCTGCCGCGCCATCCTGGAGTAGTCGTCGGACCCCTCACGGGCCCGGGCGTACCAGAGGGTCTCGAACCCGTCGAGCTTGCGCGTGCCGGGGTCGATGTAACCGGTGACGTCGCTGCCCAGGCCGCCGACCGGGATGGGCTGACGCACCGTGAGCGTGACGCCGCCGACGGCGTTGACGAGGTCCTTGAAGCCCTGGAGGTTGACCATCGCCCAGTAGTTGATGCTCAGCCCCGTGATCCCCTCGATGCCCATGATGGTGGCGTCGACGCCCGGGTTGTCGGAGTCCGGGAAGAGGTCGGTGTGGTCCTGGGCCCAGGTGCTGACCCCGTTGAGGTAGCACCCGTCGCAGTCGAAGCCCTGCGGGAACTGCTCGGCCATCACGGACCCCTCCTTGAAGGGGAACTTGGCCATGTTGCGCGGGAGGGCGACCAGGACGGTGCGGCCGGTCTCGACGTCGATGGAGGCGATGTTCATCGAGTCCGGACGCAGGCCCCACCGACCTTCCCCGGAGTCGCCGCCCATGAGCAGCACGTTGATCCGGCCGTCGTGGGCAGAGCTGGAGCCACCGCTACCGGACAGGGCGAGGGTCAGGTCTCGTTGGACACCGACCAGGTGCGCACCGAAGAGCAGCGTCCCGGCCACGCCGAAGCACAGCAGCCCGTTGACGGCCACCGACGCGCGTCGGTGGCGCAGTCCGTAGCTGAGCGGCGCGCCGATGCGCCAGGCATCGACGAAGAGCGCTGCCCAGCCGATGGCCAGGGCGAAGAGCACGAGCTTGACCAGCAGGAGGAGCGAGGTGTTGAAGGCCAGGGTGAGCGCGAGACCACGGTCGGCCACGAGGGCGACCACGGTGGCCAGCCCGAGGGCGAGCAGGCCGAGCCAGATCCGGAAGGCCACCGTGCCGATGCGGCGGTTGCCGGCGACCAGCTGGGCAGAGCCCGGGGCGATCAGGGTCATCGCCATCAGCGAGAGGGCTCGGCGGAACCGCACCTGGGCGGCTCGCTCCGAAACGGGAGACATCGGTGGATCACTTTCTGCTGGGGGAAGGAAGCAGAACGTCGAGGAACCGGTCGGCGGCCTCGCGCTTCAGTATCACCAGTCACACCCGTCACACGCGTCCCGACGCGCCGGACGGGCCCTCCCGGTCCACGTCGGTGAGTACTGGCCAGGCTCCGTGCGGCGGCGCACGGTAGCGTCTGGCCCATGGCAGGCGACCGACCCGGGAACGGCGGCCCCGGGGACGGGGCGCCCTTCGGCTGGCTCTACGGCAAGGGTCGCTCCGACGACGAGCAGCCGCAGGACGGCGCCGAGCCCACCCAGCGGATCCCGGTGCAGCCGCGCCCCGACGACTACCCGCCGCCGCAACCGACCGCCGTACGACCGGGCGTCACTCCCCCGCGACCCCCGGCTCCCGCGCCGACCCCCACGCCCACGCCGACGCCCGGGCCGCCCCCGGGCCGCTCGGGTGGCGGCTTCTGGTCCCGACGGCTGCGCCGCCCACGGTTCTACGTCCGCACCGTGCTGCTCGTGATCCTGCTGTTCGTGGTCTACACCGTGGCCGTGCCCTTCGTGACGTGGAGCAGCTCCGACCAGGTCGCCTTCGAGCCCGACGGCTCCCGTCCGGCCGAGCAGGACGGCACGACGTACCTCCTGGTCGGTAGCGACTCCCGAGCCAACCTGAGCGCCGAGGAGCGCAAGCGGCTGACCACCGGCAACCCCGCCAGCGAGCTCACCGACACGATCATGCTGCTGCACACCGGCGACGGCCCGAACGTCCTGCTCTCGATCCCTCGCGACACCGTGACCGACTCCGGCTTGTACGGCGTCACGAAGATCAACGCCGCCTACGCTCGTGGTGGTGTCCCCCTGCTGACCCAGATCATCGAGGACGAGACCGGCATCCGCGTGGACAAGTACGTCGAGATCGGGCTCGGCGGCGTGGCCGACGTCGTCGACGCGGTCGGCGGCATCGAGGTCAACGCCAAGGAGCGCCTCAACGACAAGTTCGCCGGGATCAACATCAAGAAGGGTCGTCAGACCCTCGACGGGGCCCAGGCCCTCGGCTACTCCCGCTCGCGCAAGTTCTCCCAGTTCGGCGACCTGGAGCGGGTCCGCCGCCAGCGCGAGGTCGTGGCCGCCATCGGCGACAAGGTGCTCTCTCCGTGGACGGTGCTCAACCCGGTCCGCTGGTGGAAGCTCAACAAGGCCGTGCCCCGGTTCTTCGTCTTCGGCGAGGGCACCAGCAAGCTCGACGCCAGCCGTTGGGCACTCAGCATGAGTCGGGTGCAGCTGACCTGCACCATGCCCGTCACCGACACCTCGGCGAACTTCTGGGACCTCGACCGGGCCGGCCCGCTCTTCGAGGCCATCATCGACGACCGCACCGACGACATCACCAAGAAGCAGTGCACCGGCAACGGCATCGCCCGCTGACCGACGACACCCCACGGTCCTCACGGGGCCCGAGCAGAAAGCAGACATCGTGACCTACGAGACCCTCGACTGGAGCGTGGACGCCGACGGCGTCGCGACGCTGACCCTCTCGCGCCCCGACGCGCTGAACGCCTTCGACCTGGTGATGGCGCGCGAGCTGTTGCAGGTCTTCACCACCGATGCGCGCGACGACGCCGTCCGCGCCGTCGTGGTCACCGGCTCCGGCCGCGCGTTCTGTGCCGGGATGGACCTCTCCGCCCAGGGCAACGTCTTCGGGCTGGACGAGAGCCTCGACCCCACCCCGGAGTCGCTGCGGGAGCACTTCGAGGACCCGGCGTACGTCGACGGGGTGCGCGACACCGGCGGGAAGGTCACCCTCGCCATCCACGCTCTGCCCAAGCCCGTGATCGCCGCGATCAACGGCGCCGCGGTCGGGATCGGGGCGACGATGACCCTCGCCATGGACATCCGCCTGGCCTCCACCAAGGCGCGGATCGGGTTCGTCTTCGGCCGCCTCGGCATCGTGCCCGAGGCCGCCTCATCGTGGTTCCTGCCGCGTATCGTCGGCGTGCAGCAGGCGCTGGAGTGGGTCTACTCGGCCGACATCCTCACCGCTGAGGACGCCCTGACGGGACGGCTCGTGCGCTCGGTGCACGAGCCCGAGGAACTGCTCCCCGCGGCACTCGAGCTGGCCCGCTCCTTCGTGGTGGACCGCTCCCCTGTCGCGCTGGGCCTGGCCAAGCAGATGATCTACGGCAACGGCGCCGCCGATCACCCGCTCGAGGCGCACCTGTCGGACTCCCTCGCGATGTGGCACACGTCCGTGGGCGACGGCAAGGAGGGCGTGGCCGCCTTCAAGGAGAAGCGGACGCCGCACTTCACCGGCAAGGCCAGCGAGCTGCCGCGGATCTTCCCGTAGCGGTCGCGGCGCTCGGTCGGCGTACCAGGGACTAAGCAGCGAGCTGGCGGCGCAGCTTGAGCAGGATGCTGCTCAGCAGCCGCGAGACCTGCTCCTGGGAGACACCGACCTCGGCGCCGATCTGGGCCTGGGTGCGGTTCTCGAAGTAGCGCAGCTCGATCACGCGACGGTCACGCTCGTTGAGCGTGGCCATCAAGGGCGCCAGCGCCACGCGGGCCTCGGCGCTGGCGAAGGCCGGGTCGAGGTCGCCCATCTTGTCGGCCGGCGACTCGCTGGCCTCGTCGTCGGTGCGGGAGGCATCGAGCGACATCGGTGTGAAGCATCCGCTGGCGGCCATGGCGTCCACCACCAGCAGCAAGGAGACGTCGAGGTGGGCGGCGATCTCGGCCGGGCGAGGGCCGCGACCCAGGCGCTGGGTCAGCTCGGACTCGGCGCTGACGACGCGGGCCTGGATCTCCTGCACCGAGCGCGGCGGACGGATCGTCCAGCCGGAGTCGCGGAAGTAGCGACGGATCTCGCCGCGCAGCGTCGGCACGGCATAGCTGAGGAAGTCGTCGCCGACGGTCGGGTCGAAGCCGCGCACGGCCTTGACCAGACCCAGGAAGGCAACCTGGTTGATGTCGTCGGCCGGGATCCCCCGGCCGTGGTAGCGGCGCGCGACGTCGGCGGCCACCGTCATGTTCAGTCGGATGACGTCGTCCTCGTAGCGAGCACGCGCCTCGCCCCGGCTCGCGCGAGCGCGCGACAGCAGCCGCGCGGTCTCGACCCGGCGACGTGCATCGCTCAGGGTCTGGCTCGGTGCCATGGGTGGCTCCTCCGAAGGGGGAAGGTGGCATCCGCCGAGTCGGGTGCCAGGACATAGTCATACTGACACGTTCTCCCTAGGGGCGCCACCGAATCGTGTGACAGATGATGCCTCGAGAGCACCCACACCCCCGAGGAGATCCTCAGACATCCTCAGAAATCGTCTCGAGCCGCCGGGTGGGGGGATCTCGGCGGCTCGTGACAACCGGTCCGTACCCGGGCCCCCGGGCCGTATGCGGATTCTTCTCAGAAAGTTTTTTCCGACTGCCCGCAGGCGGCGGCCCTGGCTACCGTGGAGGCATGAGCACCACATGGCAGGACCCCGAGGCAGTGCGGCAGATGCTCGACGATGCCCCGACCTGGGCGATCGTCGGGCTGTCCACCGACACCAGTCGCACGGCGTACTCCATCGCCGCGCTCCTGCAGGAGCGCGGCAAGCGGATCGTGCCCATCCACCCGTCGGCACCGACGGTCCTGGGAGAGCAGGGCTACGCGACACTGGCCGACGTCCCCTTCGACATCGACGTCGTCGACGTGTTCCGACGCTCGGAGGCGGCCGGGGAGTTCGCCGACCAGGCCGTGGCGATCGGCGCCCGCGGCGTGTGGTTCCAGCTGGGCGTCGTCGACGAGGACGCCTTCGAGCGCACCACGGCCGCGGGTGTGGCGATGGTGATGGACACCTGCCCCGCCATCGAGTGGCGCAAGCGGGGATGAGCACGCCCGGTCGCGTGGGTGGCGTGGGAGACCTCCCCGTCGCGCCGGGTCCTGGCCTCCCCGGCGGACTGGTGATCCCCTCCGCCGAGCTGGTCGAGCGCTTCTCCCGCTCGAGCGGGCCCGGCGGACAGTCGGTCAACACGAGCGACAGCCGCGTCGAGCTCGAGTACGACGTCTCGACCAGCGCCGTCCTGAACGACTCCCAGCGCGCCCGCGCCGTCGGCACGCTCGGCTCGCCGGTGGTGGTCGTGGCCTCGGAGCACCGCTCCCAGCACCGCAACCGGGTCGCCGCCCGCGAACGGCTCGCCCAGCGGCTCCGCACCGCCCTGGCTCCCCCGGCACCGCCGCGCCGGGCCACCAAGCCGACGCGGGGCTCCCAGCGCCGACGGCTGGAGGCCAAGAAGCAGCGCGGGCAGACGAAGTCGCTGCGCGGTCGCGTGCGCGACGACTGAGACCGCTCGTCCTCGCGGCCAGCGGATCGGCACCGGAGGACGATGTCACGCACCCGGTCTCGCTCCTAGCGTCCTGGGCATGACCCTCCTGCTCCCGGACCCGACGCCCACGGCCCGACCTACGGCCGCGGCCACCCCGAGGACCGGCCCGATGCTGCACATCGACCTCGGCGCCGTCGCCGCGAACACCCGGACCTTCGCCACCCGGACCCCGGGAGCGGTGATGGCGGTGGTCAAGGCGGACGGGTTCGGCCACGGCGCCCCGGCAGCCGCCGCCACGGCTCTGGCGCACGGCGCCTCCTGGCTCGGGGTGACGTCGATCGGCGAGGGTCTCGCCCTGCGGGAGGCAGGTCTGCACGCCCCCGTGCTCAGCTGGCTCAACCCGATCGAGGCCGACTACGCGGCCGCCATCGGACGCCGCCTCGACCTGGCGGTCCCGGACCTGGACCATCTGGACGCCGTCAGCCGCGCCGGCATCGGTGCCCGCGTGCACCTGCACCTCGACACGGGCATGGCCCGCGACGGGTGCGCCCCCGATGCCTGGGCGGCCCTGTGCCGGGCGGCCCGACGGCTCGAGGTCCAGGGCGTGCTCCGCGTCGTAGGGATGATGGGGCACCTCGGGTGCGCCGACGTCCCGGCCGACCCCGCCAACTCCCGTGGCCGCGCCGCCTTCGCCTGGGGACTGGAGCAGGCGCGTGCCGCCGGTCTGCGTCCGCCCCTGCGCCACCTGGCCGCGACGGCAGCGACGCTGACCGATCCCGCCTCGCACCACACGATGAGCCGGGTCGGGGCCGGGCTGGTGGGCATCGACCCCAGCCGGTCCACCCCGCTGGCCCCCGCCCTCACCCTGACCGCCCCCGTGGTCGCGACGCGGCGCGTGCCCACCGGCACGTCGGTCGGCTACGGGCACACCTGGGTGGCCGAGCGACCGACCACGCTCGCGCTGCTACCCCTCGGCTATGCCGACGGACTCCCCCGCGCCGCCTCGCGGCGGGCCGAGGTCCTCCTGCGAGGACGCCGTCGACGGGTCGTCGGGAGCATCTCGATGGACCAGGCCGTCATCGACCTCGGCGACGACGACGTGGCACCCGGCGAGGTCGCCGTCGTCCTCGGCCCCGGAGCCCAGGGCGAGCCGCTCGTCAGCGAGTGGGCGCGCTGGTCCGACACCATCGAGCACGAGATCGTCACCGGCATCGGCGCGCGCGTGGCACGCCGTACGATCCCGGCCGGAGGCCTGCAGTGAGCGCCGCACGAGCCGACAGCCGGACCCGGGTCGCGGTCATCGGCGGCGGGGCCAGCTGCGAGCACGACGTCTCCCTCGCCTCCGCCGCAGCGGTCGCCGCGGCGTTGAGTCCCGCGTCGTACGACGTGGTGAGGCTGACCATCGATGCGCACGGCACCTGGCTGGACCCCGGCGGTCGGCCCGTCGGGCTGACCGGTGCGGCCTGCCTCCTGCGCAGCTGCGACGTGGCCCTCCCGGTCGTGCACGGCCCCCACGGCGAGGACGGCACCCTGGCCGCGCTGTGCGAGCTCGCCGGCCTCCCCTACGTCGGATCGGGCGTGCGTGCCGGGGCGTTGGCGATGGACAAGTGGGCGACCAAGCTCGTCGCCGAGGCGGTCGGCGTCGCCACCGCGGCGGGCGTCCTGCTCACCCGGACCACGGCCACCGGGCACCGCTGGACCCACCCCGTGGTGGTGAAGCCGGTCGCCGCGGGGTCCAGCCACGGGGTCTCGCTCGTCGAGTGCGCCGACGACCTCCTCGACGCCCTCGACCGTGCCTTCGCCATCGACGACCGGGTGCTGGTGGAGGACGTCGTGGTCGGTCGCGAGGTCGACGTGGCCGTGCTCGGTCGCCCCGACGGGTCACGCGTCGTCGCCCCGATGCTCGAGATCGTCGTCGCAGGGCTGTTCGGCTACGACGAGAAGTACGGCGGGACGGCCGACTTCCGCATCCCGGCCAGTCTCGAGGAGGGACAGGTGAAGGCCCTGCACGACGCCGCGCTCGCGGTGTACGACGCCCTCGGCTGCGCGGGCGTGGCGCGGGTCGACTTCTTCCTCACCGACGACGGACCCGTGCTCAACGAGGTCAACACGATGCCCGGCTTCACCGAGCAGTCGCAGGTGCCGAAGATGTTCGCCGCCGCGGGCCTGGCCTACTCCGACCTGCTCGACCTGCTCGTGCACGACGCGATGGGCTCCCGTGCGTGATCCAATGCCGACCATGACCAGCACCCGCCCGGGCGGCCCCGAGATCGTCGCCGGTGCCGTGGTGGCCACGCTGGGCATCCTGCTGGCGCTCGACCCCGGAGGTCCCTTCGACTACTACGGCCTCGACACCGTCCTGGCTGGCATCGTCGTGGCGCTCGCGACCGGCGGCATCGTCACCATCAGCCGGATCCGCCCCGGGCTGGCGCTCTCACTGGTCTGGCTGATGGCGGTGATGCACATCCTGACCGGCACGTCCATCTCCTACGTCGAGGTCGCGTTCGCCGCGGTGGCGTTCACCACCGCGCGCTGGGGCAGCTCGCTGGTCGCCACCCTCGGCGGGCTGTCGATCCTGGGGGCGGGGGTGCTCGCATTCCTCGCGACGATCGCCTACCGCGTCTACAACCGCTTCGACCTCATCGACCTCGGCCCTCCAAGCGCGTACGACACCCTGCTCGGCGTCCAGGACCGGTTGGGCAACGTCGCCTACGTCGTGATCCCGCTCGGCGGCGCTGCTCTCCTGGGCATCCCCTGGCTCGTCGGGATCGCGCTGCGCTTCAGCGACCGCGCCACCGCCTCGCAGGCCGGGCAGGAAGCGGCCGAGGAGGCTGCCGCCCAGGCTCAGCGCGAGTCGGAGCAGGCCCGCGAGATCGCCCGTCTGCGCGACGACCAGGCCCGGCTGGCGCGTGACGTCCACGACGTCGTCGGTCACTCACTCGCGGTGATCCTGGCGCAGGCCGAGTCGGCGCAGTACGCCGCGGACGATGACACCGAGACGCTCAAGACCACCCTGGCCACGATCGCCACCTCGGCGAGGTCCTCCCTGCAGGACGTGCGCCACGTGCTGACCACGGCCTCGGGCGAGCAGCCCAACGACGTCGCCCCGCGACCGCTCGACACCCTCGTCGAGGGCGTCCGGGCCAGCGGGCACGAGGTCGTCTCGCGCGAGCTCGGCACACCACAACCGATGCCTCCGGACCTCGAGGTCGTGGCCTACCGGGTCCTGCAGGAGATGCTCACCAACGCCATCCGGCACGGAAGCCGCGACGAGCCGGTCTTCGTCGAGCGGCACTGGCCCGACGGGTCGTGGGCCGGGGAGCTGCGGATCGAGGTCCGCAACAGCCTGAGCGCTCAGGACGCTCAGGGCGCTCAGGGCACCGAGCGCGCGACCCCCGACGAGACCCAGCCACTGGCGGCGCTCGGCCGCTCCGCCGCTTCGCCACCGACCGACGAGGGCCGGGGCCTCGAGGGGATGCGCCGGCGCCTGGAGGTGTGCGGGGGCAAGCTCGACGTACGTCGCCGTGAGGGCACGGGCGCCGACGAGCCGGCCACCTTCACCACCACCGCGTGGGTGCCCGTGCGTACCGTGTCGCCGTGACCGCACCCCTCGACTCCCCCGCTCCTGCGCCGATCCGGGTGCTGCTGGTCGACGACCAGGACCTGTTCCGCGAGGGTGTCCGCGTCATCGTCGACGCCCAGGAGGGCATGGAGGTCGTCGGCACCGCCGGCGACGGCCTCGAAGCCGTCCGCCAGGTCGACGAGCTCTCCCCGGACGTGGTGCTGATGGACATCCGGATGCCCGAGATGGACGGCGTCGAGGCCACCCGCCAGATCTGCGCGCCGGACCGGGTCTCCCGGCGCCGCGACCAGGGCCGGCCACCGGTGCGGGTGGTCGTGCTGACGACGTTCAACCTCGACGACCGGGCCGCCACCGCGATCCAGCACGGAGCCAGCGGCTTCCTGCTCAAGGACACGACCCCCGTCATGCTGCGCGACGCGATCCGTACCGTCCACGCCGGCAACGCGGTGCTGGCACCCCAGGACCTCACCGCGCTGCTCGCGGGACACTTCCGCGCCCCCACGCCGACCCCGCCGGCGTACGCCGGGCTGACCGACAAGGAGCGGGAGGTCTTCGCCGCGGTGGCGCAAGGTCTGTCGAACACCGAGATCGCCGGGACGATCTTCGCCTCCGAGTCCACGGTGAAGACGCACGTGGGTTCGATCCTGCGCAAGCTCGAGCTGCGCGACCGGGTGCAGATCGTGGTCTACGCCCACGCGCACGCCCTCACGCCCGGGCCCGGCGTCGGCCCTTCCTGATCAGGTCCGGCACGAAGCCGACGGCCGTCTCCAGGGGCCCCCGTCGTCGCAGCGCGGCGTACACGCTGCCGATCCAGAGCACGACCAGCGCGTGCAGCACGAAGGTGCTCGGCTCCTCGGGCGGCCAGACCTGCTCGGTGCGCATCACCACGTGCAGCGCGTAGAGCGTCAGCGTCATCGTGCCCGCGCCGAACACGATCGCGACCACTCGTTCCGCCGCGGGAGCGGCCCCTGCCAGCCGTCCGACCACCAGCAGGCACGCCCCCAGCACGAAGGCAGCGCTGCCTCCGGTCTGCAGCAGGTCGAACGGCGTCGTGCTGTGCGGAGCCACGAGGAGCAGCCAGTCCCACCGGTCGGTGGGGGTCTGGCCGAACTTCCCACCCGCGTGGTCGAGGAGCTCGGCCTCGGTGAAGCCGGCGGCGCGCGTGGCGACCCCGGAGATGATCGTCGACGCGGCCGCGACCACCAGTCCTCCGGCGGCCACCAGTCGCTGGACGGCGACCCGCCCCAGGTCGAGACGGCCGATCCCCAGGCCGAAGAGGAGGTAGGCCAACCAGCCGAACGCCGGGTAGTAGCCGGTCAGCAGCAGCTCGGAGACGAGCCGACCAGGGTCCTCGAGCTGCTCGAGCCGCGGGCTGGCGAACTGACGGTCGGGCAGCTCGGGTCGGACCAGGTGAGAGATCACCGGGGCGGCGATCGCCCACCCGATCGCGAGCAGGAGCAGCGACCGGGCGTGCAGGGCAAGGAAGGGCAGCGCCAGCAGGAAGAGCACACCGTAGTAGGTGAGGATGATGGCGATCCCGGTCTCGAGCTGACCCAGGACGAGACCGATGAGCGCCACGGTGAGGGCGCGGACGGCGATCGCCGCGCTGAGGCGACCGCGAGCCGCGCCGCGCAACGGCGTACGGCGCCCGGTCACCAGCGCGAGCGAGACCCCGGCGAGCACGGCGAACAGCGCCGAGGCCCGGCCTCCGGCGAGCCACTGGAGCGCGGTGAGGGTGCCGTCGGGTTCTCGTGCGTCGACGACATGGGTCGCGATCATGCCCAGCAGGGCCAGGCAGCGCGCGACGTCGACCCCGACGAGGCGGGTTCGATCAGAAGCCGAGGCGGCGCGCACCGGAGTCGCCGCGGACCACCGCGCCCTTCTGCTGGGCGGCCGTCCTGAGCTCGGCCTGGAAGTCGACCATGCGCGCCCGGAGGGCGGGATCGCCCGAAGCCAGGATGCGTACGGCGAGCAGCCCGGCGTTGCGTGCGCCGCCGACGGCGACCGTGGCCACGGGGACCCCGGCCGGCATCTGCACGATCGAGAGCAGCGAGTCCATGCCGTCGAGGTACTTCAGCGGCACCGGGACGCCGATGACGGGCAGCGGCGTGACCGCGGCCAGCATGCCGGGCAGGTGGGCGGCGCCGCCGGCGCCGGCGATGATCACCTCGAGGCCCCGGTCGGCGGCCTCCCGGCCGTAGGCCAGCATCTCCTCGGGCATCCGGTGGGCCGAGACGACGTCGGCCTCGTGGGCGACGTCGAACTCGCCGAGGGCCTCGGCTGCCGCCTTCATCACCGGCCAGTCGGAGTCCGACCCCATCACGATGCCGACGCGTGCCGCGCTCCCGGTGCCTGCCGTGCCTGCCGTCATGTCACTCACTCTCGTTGCCCAGGTCGCCCCGGAACCACGCGGCCGCGTGCCGGGCGCGCTCGAGGCAGTCGTCGAGGTCGTCACCGTAGGCGTTGACGTGCCCGACCTTGCGTCCGGGGCGCAGGGACTTGCCGTACAGGTGCACGCGCAGCCGCGGGTCGCGCGCCATCGCGTGCGGGTAGCCGTCGTAGAGGCGGCCGACCGGGGCGCCGGGCTGGTCGGGGCCGCCGAGGATGTTGACCATCACGGTCCAGGGCGCGCGCGCAGCAGGCGACCCGAGCGGGAGGTCGAGCACCGCGCGCAGGTGGTTCTCGAACTGCGAGGTGACCGCGCCGTCCTGCGACCAGTGGCCGGTGTTGTGCGGTCGCATCGCCAGCTCGTTGACCAGGACTCGCCCGTCCCGGGTCTCGAAGAGCTCGACGGCCAGGACGCCGGTGACGTCCAGCTCGCCGGCGATGCGCAGGGCGATCTCCTGGGCAGCCACGGCGAGCGCGGGGTCGAGGTCGGGCGCCGGGGCGATCACCTCGTGGCAGATGCCGTCGCGCTGGGTCGACGCGACGACGGGGTAGGCCGCCGCCTGCCCGCTGGGCGAGCGCGCGACGAGCGCGGAGAGCTCACGGCGGAAGTCGACCCGCTCCTCGGCCAGGATGCGTACGCCGGACTCGGCTGCGGCAGCGAAGGCGGGCTCGCAGTCGGCCGCGTCGTCGACGAACCAGACACCCTTGCCGTCGTACCCGCCGCGGGTGGTCTTGAGCACGCAGGGGAAGCCGAACGCGGCGACGTCCTCGGCGTCGGCCACGACCGCGTTGCGCGGGCACGGGAGCCCGAGCTCAGCCAGCCGCTCGCGCATCACCGCCTTGTCCTGGGCGTGGGCCAGTGCAGCGGGTCCCGGTCGGACGGCGACCCCGTCGGCGGCGAGGGCGCGCAGGTGCTCGGCGGGCACGTGCTCGTGGTCGAAGGTCACCACGGCTGCCCCGTCGGTCACCCGACGCAGGTCGGCGAGGTCGGTGTGGTCCCCGACCTGCTGATCGGGGATCACCTGGGCGGCCGAGACGCCCTCGGCCTCGGCGAGGAGCCGCAGGGGGATCCCCAGCGCCGCGGCGGGCTCGGCCATCATCCGGGCCAGCTGTCCTCCGCCGATCACCGCGATGACGGGAGCGAGTTCAGGCACGTGGCAAACCCTACTTGCCTGCCGCCGACGCCGTGGCGGTACCTACGGGGCGGCCGACGCAGCCGACGGGCGCGTCGGCGCGACGACCTCGAAACGCAGACCCTTGCCCCGGACGGTCGTGATCAGCCGGGGCCGTCGACTGTCGTCCCCCAGCTTGCGACGGACCCATCCCAGGTGGACGTCGATCGTCTTGGACGAGGTCCAGAACGTCGTGTGCCAGACCTCGTGCATCAGCTCGTCGCGGGTCACCAGCTCACCTGCGCGTTCGATCAGGGCATGCAGCAGGTCGAACTCCTTGCGGGACAGCGACAGCTCGACATCGCCGCGCCATGCCCGGCGCTGCCGAGGGTCCACGCGGACGTCCTGTGCCTCGAGCATCGATCCACGGTAGGGAAGTCCGCCCCCTCCGTGGGCTGGGATGCCCAAATGACTCACCCTTAGGGGCTAGTGCTCTAGACCAGCTGGTCGCCCGGCGCCGGGTCAGTGGCGTCGTACGGCGACGGGTTCGATGACGCCGAACCCGCGCACCGGACGGGCGGGCAGACGACGGGTCTCGAACTGGTCCGCGGGCAGCAGGGCCGCCGTCGCAGCATCGATGATGATCCGGTTGCGCCGCGCCACCGCGGTGAGTCGGGCGGCCATGTTGACCGGAGGACCGAAGACGTCGCCGAGCCGCATCACCACGTCACCGCTGGCCAGGCCGACGCGCACGTCGGGCATCCGAGAGTCGCGCCCGATCACGTTGATGATGCCCTCGGCCGTGTCGTAGGCGCGGATCGGGTCGTCGTTCACGAAGAGCACCGAGTCCCCGATGCTCTTGATCACCCGGCCGTGCTTGCTGGCGACCACGTCGGCGCACCGGGACTCGAAGAGCTCGACCAGGTCGCCGATCCGGCCCCGTGAGATCTGGTTGCTGAGCGCGGTGAAGCTCACGATGTCGGCGAAGCCGATGCTCAGGCGGGTGGTGTCGAGGTCGGCCTCGCCGAGGGCGAAGATCCGCGAGACCGCCGCGTTGAGGTGGCGTCGCCAGACGTAGAGCATCACGTCCTCGAACGAGTTGCCCAGCTGGTTGAACATCTCCAGCGCGGTCTCCGCCCGCGACGACGTGGGGTTCTCGTCGGTGAGCTCCTCCACCCGGTGGGCGAGGGCGCCGACCTCCCAGTCGGCGAGCCGTGCCATGGTCTGCCCCAGCGCTCGCGTGAGGTTGAGCGCGAGCTCGTAGTCGACCAGGCCGCTGTCGACCGCCCCCATCAGCGACTGCATGGCCTCCGTGTCGGCGCCGGTGTAGAGGCGGCTGCCGTCCCCCTCCGGGAACCCGAGGGTGCGCCACAGACGCTGGGCCTGCTCGAGCGTCACGCCGGCCTGCTCGGCGACCTCCTGGGCGGTGAAGCGAGGTACGTCGCCGAGCAGCGACGCGGTGAGCTCGCTCTCGTCGTCGGTCACCGGCGCATCAGTGCCCCTCGTGGGCGCGGGTCTCTCCTCCGTGCAGACCGTGGAGGAGCTCGTTGAGCTTGCGCTGGGTGGCCTCGACCTGCGGGATGTCGTAGATCAGCACCTGCCCGTGCGTGCTGGCGTCGCTGATCACCAGCGTGCCGCAGCCGAGCACCCGGTCGATCAGGTCGAGCTCGTAGGCGACGTCGCTGATCCGGCCGAGCGGGATGTCGTGGCCGCGTCGGGTGATGATCCCGTTGCGGGTGATCAGTCGGCGGTCGGTGATCGTGTAGGAGGAGGTGAGCCAGTCGAGGAACGGCCACAGCACGCGCCACAGCACCAGCAGGAGGACCAGGAGCCACGCGACCAGGCGTGCGGTGCCGTTGTCGACGAAGACCGAGAAGGCGACCCCGGCGGCGAGCAGCACCACGAGCGTCAGGATCGGCAGGATCAGCGCCTTGGGGTGCGTGCGGGTGCTGACGACGATCTTCTCGCCGGGGTTGAGCAGCTTCTGGGAGATCACCACCGGAGGATCATGTCACTCCGCGGCGCGGACGTGCACCACGTCACCGGCACTGACGGCACGCCGTACACCGTCGGACTCCACGATCAGCTGACCGGCCGGGTCGATGCCGGTGGCGGTCCCGGCCAGCACCGAGCCGTCGGGGAGGTCGACGTGCACGTCGCGTCCCACGGTCACGCAGGCGGCCGCGTAGGAGTCGGCGAGGCGCATCCCGTTGAGGTCGCCGCCGGCCTCCCAGGCGTCGAAGGCCTCCCGGATCGCGTTGAGCGCGGCCACCAGCACGTCGGTGCGGTCGACGGGCCGGCCGAGCTCGATCTCCAGGGAGGTGGCATGGGGCACCGGGAGCTCGTCGCTGCGGAGCCCGACGTTGATCCCCACACCGACGACGGCCGCGGGACCGGTGGGGGTCTCGATCCGCTCCACGAGGATCCCGGCGACCTTCTTCTCGCCGATGAGGACGTCGTTGGGCCACTTCACCCCCGCCTCCAGCCCGATCGACGTCAACGCCTTGTCGACGGCGTAGCCGGTGAGCAGCGGCAGCCAGGGCCACGCGCGGGTGGGTGTGGTGGGGCGCAGCAGGAGCGAGAACGTCACCGCGGTGCCCGGGGGTGTCTCCCAGGTGCGGTCCAGTCGCCCCCGCCCGGCGCTCTGGTGCTCGGCCACGACCACCAGTCCGTCGGGGCCCCCCTCCACCGCGCGCCGGGCGGCGGCGGCGTTGGTCGAGGGCAGTTCGTCGACGACCTCGATGGTCAGGTCGGGGAGCAGCTCCGGGTTGGCGCCGGTGAGCCGGGCCTTGTCGAGGGGTGGGCGCGCGCCCGAGTCCGAGGTCACGAGCACTAGCCTGTCCTACCGGACCGAGAAGACCAAGCATCACACCGAGCAGGAGAACCGTGAGCGCCCAGGCAACGACCCCAGGCGAGGGGACCGACGTACCCGCCGATCTCGACATCCACACGACGGCCGGCAAGCTTGCCGATCTCGACCGCCGCCTCGACGAGGCCGTGCACGCAGGATCGGCGAAGGCCGTCGAGAAGCAGCACGCGAAGGGTCGCCAGACGGCCCGGGAGCGGATCGAGATGCTCTTCGACGAGGGCTCCTTCGTCGAGCTCGACGAGCTCGCGCGACACCGCTCCACGGCGTTCGGCCTCGAGAAGAACCGACCGTACGGCGACGGCGTGATCACCGGTTACGGCACGATCGACGGCCGCCAGACGTGCGTGTTCTCCCAGGACTTCTCCGTCTTCGGCGGTTCGCTCGGTGAGGTGTACGGCGAGAAGATCGTCAAGGTCATGGACCTGGCGATCAAGACCGGGTGCCCGATCATCGGCATCAACGAGGGCGCCGGCGCCCGCATCCAGGAGGGCGTCGTCTCGCTCGGCCTGTACGGCGAGATCTTCCGCCGCAACGTGCACGCCTCCGGCGTCATCCCGCAGATCTCGATGATCATGGGCAACTGCGCCGGTGGGCACGTCTACTCCCCCGCCGTCACCGACTTCACGATCATGGTCGACCAGACCTCCGCGATGTTCATCACCGGACCCGACGTCATCAAGACCGTCACCGGCGAGGACGTCTCGATGGAGGACCTCGGCGGCGCGCGCACCCACAACACCAAGTCGGGCAACGCCCACTACATGGCCTCCGACGAGGAGGACGCGATCGAGTACGTCAAGGCGCTGCTCTCGTTCCTGCCGCAGAACAACCTCGACGAGCCGGTGGTCTACGACGAGGAGGCCGACCTGGACTTCTCCGACCTGGACCGCTCGCTGGACACGATCATCCCGGACTCGCCGAACCAGCCCTACGACATGCACGACGTGATCACCGCCGTGGTCGACGACGAGGAGTTCGTCGAGGTGATGGAGCTCTTCGCTCCCAACCTGATCATCGGCTACGGCCGCGTCGAGGGTCGTCCCGTCGGCGTCGTGGCCAACCAGCCCATGCAGTTCGCCGGCACCCTCGACATCGACGCCTCCGAGAAGGCCGCGCGCTTCGTGCGCACCTGCGACGCGTTTAACATCCCGGTCCTCACCTTCGTCGATGTCCCCGGCTTCCTGCCCGGCACCGACCAGGAGTGGAACGGCATCATCCGCCGCGGCGCCAAGCTGATCTACGCCTACTCCGAGGCCACCGTCCCGCTGGTCACTGTCATCACCCGCAAGGCGTACGGCGGCGCGTACGACGTGATGGGCTCCAAGCACCTCGGCGCCGACATCAACGTCGCCTGGCCGACCGCTCAGATCGCCGTCATGGGCGCCCAGGGTGCGGCCAACATCGTGCACCGCAAGACGCTCGCCCAGGTCGAGGCCGAGGGTGGGGACGTCGAGGCCCGTCGCGCCGAGCTGGTCGACGAGTACGAGACCACGCTGGCCAACCCCTACATCGCGGCCGAGCGGGGCTACATCGACGCGGTCATCTCCCCCCACGAGACCCGCGTCGAGGTCGTCCGCGCCCTGCGCCTGCTGCGCACGAAGCGCGCGACCCTCCCGCCCAAGAAGCACGGGAACATCCCGCTGTGAGCGAGGAGACGACGGACCCGGCGGGCGAGGTGGGCGACACGCCTTCCGCACCGCAGGCGCCTCTCCTGAAGATCGTCACGCCGAGCACCACGCCGGAGGAGGTCGCCGCGATCGTGGCGGTCTTCTCGGCGCTGGGCGGCGGTGAGGCTCCCGCTCCGAAGCGGCGTCCCGAGTGGAACGCCCCGCACCGGATGGCGCGACCTGCGGTCGCCGCGGGCCCCGGAGGTTGGCGCGCGAGCTCGCTCCCGCGTTGAGCGACCGGTCATGAATCTCGAGTGGTGGCGCCGCTGGGCACCGGACGTGCTCCTCTGGGCCGGCGCACCGCTCGTGATCCTCAGTGTCCTCGACTGGGCCCGACCCTGGGCCCGTCCCCTCGGACTCACGATGGGGGTCGTCGGCGCGGTGTGGCTCACCGCGCGAACCGTGCGGGTCATGCTGGCGAGGCGTCGTGCGGAGCGGGCGACCGACTCCGAGTCCTGGCCCGAGTAGGTCCCGTGGGCGGGCGCACGGGTTCTTCTGACGGCGATGAGAAGGCGGGTCAATCCACCGCCTCTGGCGCAGGTGATGACGACGCGAGAGGTACCCGATCCCGGACGAGGCTGAGCCCCATGGCGGCCGGCGCGACGATGCACACGTTTGAAGTCGAGTTGGCCGACACGGATCGCGGCGTCTACGAGGAGTTCACGCTGCGCGCGGCTCGGCATCCGTCAGAGACCGAGGCGTACCTCGTGACGCGAGTGCTCGCCTACTGTCTCGAGCACGAGGAGGGCATCGCATTCAGCGAGGGCATCTCGGCGACCGACGCCCCGGCGGTGCTGGTGCGTGACCTGAGCGGGAATCTGCTGGCTTGGATCGAGGTCGGCGCACCGGATGTCGCCCGGCTTCACACGGGCAGCAAGGCTGCCGAGCGCACGACGATCTACACGCACCGCGACCCGGCCAAGGTGCTCGCGCAGTGGGCAGGGGCGAAGATCCACCGCGCCGCCGAGATCGTGCTGCACAGCTTCGATCCCGGGTTCATCGATTCAGCGGTGGACACGATGGAGCGCCGCAACACGATCACGCTCACCGTCATGGAGCGGCAGCTCTACCTGGAGCTGAACGGCGTGCACCTCTCATCGGCGGTGCACGACCACCCGATCAGCTAGCGGGAGCGACGTCTCGTTACCGATCCTGATGCGCGACTTCCAGCGCGTCAATGCATCGCCTCAAGTCGCTACTTGAGGCGATCACAGCCATAGCTTCCACGTTGGGGTGACTTCGGGCTTAGCGTTGGGCCATGTCGCGATTCGAGTATGACGAGGAAGCCAGCGAACGGCTTCACATGGACGTCGCATACGAGATCGATGAGAGATCAGGCTCATTGTTCAACTGGGTTGAGGCGATGCGTGGCTGGAACGCCATCGACGATCCGCTCGCTCGAAAGATCCTCGCACTGCATCGCGACTGCGGCTCAGGGACGGGCGAGTGCGATTCCATCGATCACGAGTCGGGTGAGCGGCAGGGATGGGGTTGCGAGACAACCGCCCTCATCGCGGCGCACTTCGCGGTGGAGTCCCACTGAGAGCACTGGCCAGGTCGGTCGACCCGCCTCACACCACTGCTTTCGAGCCGTGGATATCTACGGGCGTATCGAGGAGGCTCCTCGTAGCGTTGGCCCACCCCTGCACGCTGTCTACCAGCGGTCTCTCCGAGCGCAGACGCACATCGAGTTTGTGTACGGTTCGAATGCGCTAATGGCAACGGGCGCTACACCCCCGTGCACCGGAATGCGGGTTCGCCGATGACGGGCCATGCCTCGACTTCGTCTCGTCCGGTGGTGCTCCCGGGAGTTGTGTCCGTGAGCTGGATCCCGAATCGGTAGGGCTTCGCAGCCAGGGGAAGGACGAGGGGCAACGACATGCCGGGTGTCAGTGCTGGGGATTCGTAGATGGCCGTGTCGTCCGCGGTGAAGGCAATGGTCGCGGTGGAGCCGTCGGCTGAGATGTCACCGACGCCCAAGATCCCTCGGAACGCTGTGCAGTGTCGTCCGGGGGTGAATCTGGACTCCCAGGTGCCGGTGTGGGAGTAGGTGGCGGCACCCCAGCCGCGATAGGCACGCCCGTTGATGGTGGTGGTGCCAAAGATGGCGGCGTAGGGCTCGGCCTCGTAGTAGGGGTCGTAGTCAGACAGCGGGATCCACCGCCATACGGTCACGCTGACTCTCTGCGAGACGATTGGTTTCGTCTTCGGGTAGGTGACAACAACCCGATGATGCTCGACGTTCGTCTCGACCGCGACAGCTTGAAACGTCACCTTCGACCTGTTCCTGACCTTGGTCGTCCCCACCGTGACCCACTGCGGGTCCTGGAAGGAGTAGGCGGGTGGGTCGAGCTTCTGCAACGCCACTTTCGATGCTCGACGGGCCGACTTGATTCTCGCGGTGAGCGAGTACCGGTCACCTTCCGTCACCTGCCGTGCGGAGGTCACCAGCCGAGCGCCACCCCTGACAGCAGCGCGTTCCGCAGTTCCCGATGGCGCCTTCGCACCCGGAGCGTCGGTAGCTCCCGCAACCTCGACTGACACCGCGCTAAGTAACAGCGACGCTGCGACGACGGCAACCCGAACACGCTTGATCATCCCGAACCTCACAACCAGAGCGACACAGTGACCGCTATTCCTATCGGATGTGGGACCCGTTCACGTGAGAAACCTGAAGTACTGACCGGTCGGCCCCCTACCTGACACCGGGAAGAACGAACCCGCTCCTGGAACCGGCCCCGGATCCCACTACGCGGCGGCTCCGCACGGTCAATCAGCGGCGACCCGCGGCCCGCGCCAAACCACGGCCTGAGAGACGCAGGTGTCGGCGTCCGCGGCTAGCGTCGGAGCATGGCAAACCTGCTGCCCGAGCTGCTCGTGACTGACCCGGCCGCGCTGCGAGCGTGGCTCGAAGAGCACCAGGCGACATCGCCCGGCGTGCGACTGGTGCTGACCAAGAAGGGCGGCACCGACAGCACGATCACGTGGGCGAGCGCGGTCGAGGAGCTGCTCTGCTTCGGCTGGATCGACGGCCAGGCCGGCAAGCGCGACGAGGGCAGCTACACCGTGCGCATCACCCCGCGACGCCCCAAGAGCAGCTGGTCCCAGCGAAATGTCGCGCTCGTGGCGACGCTCGAAGAGCAGGGCCGGATGACCGTGGCCGGGCGCGCCGCGGTCGACGCTGCGCGCGCCGACGGGCGGTGGGACGCGGCGTACGCCGGCCCGGCGACCCGCCAGACTCCCGACGACCTAGCCGCCGCCATTGGGGCGGATCCGGACTCGCGAGCGATGTTCGACGTGCTCACGAGCGCCAACCGGTTCGCGTTGATCCATCGCGTCGAGAACATGAAACGCGCTGAGAGCCGGGCCCGCAAGATCACCGAGATGGTTGACATGCTGGCGCGCGGCGAGACGCTTCATCCGCAGAAGGCGGGTCACCCCGGACGGGCAAGCCAGGGCACCGACGCCCGACAGTAGGCCCCACGTCGTGGTCGTCGTGCCTGCTCGAGGGGCGTCTTTCCCCCGCCAGTGGGACAGCCCATCCGACAGTTCCAGCCCACGATCGGGCGTGAGCGACCGTTAGCGTACGGAGCGTGAAGCAACCCCATGAGACGCTGGTGCTCCGGCTCGGTCGGGTCACGCTGAGACCTCTTCTTGCGAAAGATGCAGCCGCTCGTGCTGCCTTGGGTCGAGATGCCGAGATCAGTCGAATGTTTGGTGGTTCACCCGACTGGGTCGGGAACCGTCCCATGGATGCTGGCGACGGGCAGGACTGGCTTGACCACGTCACGTATGACGGGAACCCCTATCACTGGGCGATCGAGGTCGGCGGCCGATTCGTCGGCGCGGCGCGACTTCATGACCTGGTTGAGACGGACAAGCGTGCTCGCTACGCGTGGGCATATTTGACGCGCTGCTGCTCGGCCAGGGCCTCGGAACCGAGACAACTCGTTGCGTACTGGCGCACGCGTTCGATCACCTGGGTCTCCACCGCGTCGACCTGCGCGTGCTCTCCTACAACCACCGAGCGATTTCGTCCTACCCCAAGTGCGGCTTCGTCGAGGAACGCAGAGAACGAGAAGCAGTCTTCGTCGACGGCGCATGGCACGACGACGTGATCATGGGAATCCTGGCGCACGAGTTCGGCGACCACGATGGCAACTCGGCTTCGTGAGACGCGCGCTCCCGCCGCCTTGAATGCACCCTCGACGCCGGTCCTATGGGAACCCTCTAGAAGCTGCGAACGACCAGCCGAAATTCCAGTCTCATGGCCGCGAGTCGGGCGAGCGGTCGCAGAGGTGACTACGCTCGAGTGGTGCAACCGCCAAGACTGCGGAACTCGGCCCGTGCGCTACTTCTCGACGCCGACGACCGACTTCTACTCGCGAGGCACGACCTCACGGCCCGGCACATTGGCAGCGTCATATGGGCGCCGCCTGGCGGTGGCTTGGAGGTCGGAGAGACGCCGCTCAAAGCCGTCGTGCGCGAGTTGGCTGAGGAGGTCGCTCTCGATGTGCCGATCCATGGCCCTCTCCATGTCTGGCATCAGCAGGTGATCTCTTCGACCTACGCCGATGGTTGGGATGGGGCTGTCTTCGATTACTTCCTAGTTCGGTGCGATGCCTCTGCTGTTGCCTCGGCCTCGACTCAGACGTTGCTACAAGACGAGGGCATCACCGAGTTTCGGTGGTGGACGCTCGACCAGTTGCGCGACGCATCCGATGGCCGGTTGTTCCGCCCTAGGCACCTGCCTGAGTTGCTAGGCGACCTGTTGACCGATTCAGCCGCCAGGTCGTATCCCATCGTCATCTAACCCGCTCGCCCGGGACCCGCTCGCAACTGTCGAGTTATGGGTGGCTTCGGAAGCGAGCTTTCCCCCGCCTATGGCGCAGGCCCACGAGACGTTACGAGCATCGCCACCAAAGCCTTGTTATTCGAACTGGTGTTCGATACAATGTGGGCATGCCAGTCGGTCTGCTCGACGCTCAGGACGTCCGCCGCTTCCGCGAGGACGCCCTCGCAGCGGTGCGGCCGACCGGTGACGAGGTCGTGACCGACGCGGCCCGAGTGGACCTGCTGGCCGAGCTCGAGAAGCTGAAGTCCGCAGCGTGTGCGCTGCAGGCCGAGCTGAGCGTCGACCTGGACGCCTCGGTCCGCTCCCGTGACGCCCGCCAAGGCGTCGCCCCCGAGCGGCAGGGCCGCGGGGTCGCCGCCCAGATCGCCCTGGCCCGTCAGGAGTCACCCCACCGCGGGCAGGTCCTCCTCGGACTGGCCAAGGACCTCGCCGCCGACCTGTCCTGCACCCACCAGGCTCTCCGTGAGGGGCGCCTCAACGAGTTCCGCGCGATGGTAGTGACCCGCGAGACCGGATGCCTGGGCCGCGAAGACCGGGCGATCATCGACGAAGACATCTGTGGCACCGAGGTCATCGACGGCCTCGGGACCGGTGCGTTGGCCGGTGAGGTACGCAAACGGGTCCAAGCAGCCGACCCCACCTCTGTGGCGCGCCGCAACTCCAAAGCCACCGAAGCCCGCCGCGTCGGCATCCGCCCGACCCCGGACACGATGGTCTACCTCACCGGACTCCTCCCCGTCG